>ERZ1026901.330-NODE-330-length-40885-cov-148.838501_pt1 | contig 40885 bp, 34 predicted proteins | sample MGYA00380179_ERZ1026901 | MGnify/ENA primary metagenome ERZ1026901 (study PRJEB33269, sample SAMEA4719815) | human gut metagenome | biome: human-associated habitat; feature: organic feature; material: feces | place: Cameroon | collected 2013-10 ... | reverse complement strand
TTTCTGTTTTTTATCCCAACTGGCTTATAATTCGGAAATTTTATCTAAATTTGTACGAGTTTTATTGTGTAGGATTGGTCAATAGTTGTATGGACTAACACTCTAACAAGGCTCAGAGCCGATAACTTTCTATCTGGTCTTTGCAACTATGTCGATGAGGTCCGAAACAGATTATAGTCTTCCGACTAGCGTAATCCTTGGTTTACCTCTTCGACAGACCGATTCTACCTTTTTACAACAAAGGTACGAAACTGTCTTTAGCAATCATAGTTTTACCTTGATCATTTTGCAGTTTATGCGACTGCGTCGTATTCTTCTGCAAACTTAGAGTGCCTGTAATACGTAACTTTGTACCAACGTCGTGTCCCGAGGGGACACGTATCTATTAGAAACCCACTGCAAGCTCCGAAGGAGCGCAGCTGTGGGAGAAATAAGCACTCTCATCCCTCTCTTGGTTCCGCGAAGCGGGACCGACCATCCTCAACATTATCGTGGGATGCGTGGCTACGGCGAGACGCCATAGCCTCCTAGGTTTGCCTTTACAGCTGTAAATCGCAGTTTATCTGTTAGGAGGTACGGCTTGAAGCCGTATCACTTAGCCTAAACGTTAGGCAGTGCTTTGTCAAAAACCTTTATCCACAATCCGCTTATGGGCGCAAACCCTTATCGGGTTTAAATAAAAGGCTTTACATTAGGTCTTACGAGAACCAGTTCTCGACAACCTAATGTAAAGCCTTTTATTTGTGCACAGCACGCGCCCATAATCGGAAAAAACAAAGAAAAACACAAGGTTATATAAAACAACATTATAATACTATACGATGTGTAATTCTTTAGATTTGACACAACTTCTACTGTGTAACCTTGTGTTTTTTATGTTTTTCTCTTTTGTTGGCACAGTGATGCTTCGGCATCACTCATGATATAGTTTGGCTGACAATATTTGCATTTCTAACGCTCAATACTGCCAGCTGAGCGCACAACAAAATCTTTGGTGTGAAATTCTTGAATTTTGAACGTTTGGGGCCAATGTGCTTATACACAGTGTGTTATGAGGTTTTCTGACGAAGCGATATGAAATCAGACTCGCAAACGAGCCGTTTTTTGCTGCAATAGCGCCACTTTTACACTCCAATAGTGCCACTTTTATCATGCAATAGCGCCACTTTTACACTCTAATAGTGGCACTATTGTAGTGTAAAAGTGGCGCTATTGTTAAGCTTGGGTGCTGTTTGCACAGCAAAACACCGTAAAAACAGCTTTTTGATTCTCTAGAATCAATTTTTATTTTGTAACAAGTTTTTACCATTTGTACGATATTTGCATGGCGTCCGCCGTCCGCTTAGACATGCTTTTCCTTTTTAAGAAACTTTATTTAAGTAAAAGTCCTCTTCTTTTATGTTTGTTATTGATTTATTTCATATATTTGCATTTTCGTTACGTAAGGCATCGATTAGTTACGAATCGTTACTTTGTGACGAAGGCGACGACGGAATAAATTATAAACCCTATAAAATCTATCGTTATGAACAACATCCCATTAGTATTTTGGCTGATCCCGATAGCCAGCGTTGTGGCATTGGGAATGGCATGGTTCTTCTTCCGCGCGATGATGAAGGAAGACGAAGGTACGGACAGAATGAAAGAGATTGCGGAGCATGTCAGGAAAGGCGCTATGGCCTATCTGAAGCAGCAATACAAGGTGGTGGCCATCGTTTTCGTGGTGCTCGCCCTTATCTTCGCTTTCATGGCTTACGTACTGAAAGCGCAGAATCCGTGGGTGCCTTTCGCATTCCTTACAGGAGGTCTTTTCTCCGGACTGGCTGGTTTCTTCGGCATGAAGACCGCCACCTACGCTTCGGCACGCACCGCCAACGGCGCACGCACGAGTCTGGACAAAGGTCTGAAGATTGCTTTCCGAAGCGGAGCCGTAATGGGACTCGTCGTGGTGGGTCTCGGACTGCTCGACATCGCCATCTGGTTTGTTGTTCTTAACGCCGTCTATGAAGGCGAGAGCACAGCCCTCGTCACCATCACCACCACCATGCTGACCTTCGGCATGGGAGCTTCCACGCAGGCCCTCTTCGCCCGCGTCGGCGGAGGCATCTATACGAAGGCTGCCGACGTGGGAGCCGACCTCGTGGGCAAGGTGGAGGCCAACATTCCCGAGGACGACCCGCGAAATCCTGCCACCATCGCCGACAACGTGGGCGACAACGTAGGCGACGTGGCTGGTATGGGAGCCGACCTCTATGAGAGCTATTGCGGATCAATCCTCTCAACGGCTGCTCTCGGTGCCACTGCCTTTGCCATGAACGGCGACATGCAGCTCCGAGCCGTCATAGCTCCGATGGTGATAGCCGCCATCGGCATCTTCCTTTCGCTCATCGGCATCTTCCTCGTGCGCACCAAGGAAGGAGCCACGATGAAGGAACTCCTCAGCTCGCTCGGTCTCGGCACCAACGTCAGCGCAGGTCTTATAGCCGTAGCCACATTTATTATATTATATCTGCTCGGCATCGAAAACTGGTTAGGACTCTCGTTTTCCGTAATCAGCGGACTCGTTGCGGGCGTAGTAATCGGTCAAGCCACCGAATACTACACCTCACACAGCTATAAGCCTACGCAGAAAATTGCCGAGGCTTCGCAGACCGGACCTGCCACGGTCATCATCAAGGGTATCGGTACGGGTATGATTTCCACGATGATACCGGTGGTGACCATTTCCGTAGCCATCATGCTCAGTTATCTCTGCGCCAACGGATTCGACATGTCGCTCTCGGCAAAGTCGATCAGCACCGGACTTTACGGCATCGGCATCGCAGCCGTCGGCATGCTCTCCACACTCGGCATCACACTTGCCACCGACGCTTACGGACCCATCGCCGACAACGCAGGAGGCAATGCTGAGATGAGCGGACTGGGTGAGGAAGTGCGTGAGCGCACAGACGCCCTCGACGCTCTCGGCAACACCACCGCGGCCACGGGCAAGGGCTTTGCCATCGGTTCGGCTGCCCTCACGGCTCTCGCCCTCCTCGCTTCCTACATCGAGGAGATAAAGATAGCCATGATTCGGGCTATGGAGAACGGCAAGCAATACGTTGACGCTGCCGGCAACCTCTTCGACCCGACCAATGCCACCACCATTGACTTCATCAACTTCTTCCAGGTGAACCTCATCAATCCCAAGGTGCTCGTCGGTGCCTTCCTCGGAGCGATGGCAGCCTTCCTCTTCTGCGGCTTGACAATGGGCGCCGTAGGACGAGCAGCCGAATCGATGGTGCAGGAAGTGCGCCGTCAGTTCCGCGAGATAAAGGGCATCCTCGAAGGCAAGGCAACGCCCGACTATGGACGTTGTGTGGAGATAAGCACCCGCAGCGCCCAGCGCGAGATGATCATCCCCTCGCTCCTTGCCATCGTCATCCCCATCGTAGTAGGCTTGGTGCTCGGCGTAGCCGGCGTGCTCGGTCTGCTGACGGGTGGCTTAGCCGCCGGCTTCACCCTCGCCGTCTTCATGTCCAACTCCGGCGGAGCATGGGACAACGCCAAGAAGATGATAGAAGAAGGTCACTTCGAAGGCAAGGGCAGCGACAACCACAAGGCCACCATCGTAGGCGACACCGTAGGCGACCCCTTCAAGGACACCTCCGGCCCCTCCCTCAACATTCTCATCAAGCTGATGTCGATGGTAAGCATAGTAATGGCAGGCCTGACCATCGCCATACTGTAATGGTAGGAATATAAAACGAAAAAAAGAGAAATCCCCTCGGCAATACAGATGATTGTCGAGGGATTTCTCTTTTTTCATATTCCCGTAAAAAGAATATTTTTACTTTGATACGTTGACGTTATAGTCTAATCCACCATAATCCTTCACCGTAGACGAATCGTAGCTGAATGTATACACCTTGCCGTCTGTGCCGCAGAAATATACGTCATTAGTTGGGAGTTTGTGGTCAGGACATAGTACATCCACGATTTTTCCGAACTCGGCATCGCCGCAAGACAGGAGATAATTGTTCAGAGCGTCAACGGCTACTTTTCCCTTCGGAGCCTTCAGCGAAGCCCTAAGCACCATCATGTCACCGGCATCCTCCATGTCGCTCTCCTCCTGCACCACTTTCAGTGAGCATGCCGCATTCTGGCGCACGCCGTAATTCAGCTCGATGTTGCAGCGCGAAACATACACGAAAGCATTGACTTTCTGGAACAGGCTCACCTGCATGTTCTCACCGTCGGGCAACATGTATGTGCAGAAACGTACATTGGCGTATTCTCCCTGCTTTCTTGCCTGGGTCTCAGAAAGGCTGACGCCCTTGGCAGTAACGTTGTCCCCCGTCTCCATATCATAATACACAGCTGCCGGAATCATCATTCCCGTGACGCTGTTGTTGTCCTCGTTCAAGTCGACAACCTTGCAGAAATCTCCCTTCACCCACGCCATTTTGGAGTTGGGTTCCTCTGCGCTCTCAGCATAACTCTCAGCCGTCACAAATATCTGGTACCAGCCGTTCTGAGCTTCCTGCTGCTTGCTGTTCACCATATATATATTGCCGTTGTAAGGATGATACGTGTCCACGTAGGCCCCCGTCATGTCATTTGCGCGATACTTAGAACCCTCCGTGTCGGAGAAGAAAATCTTGGTATAGGTCTCGAACGATCCGCCATCCGAATTCCAGCTCATCAGCTTGCCGCTGTTGGTATTAGGCAGTCGGCGGAGATTTACATTGTCAGAAGTGATCTTCACGAAACGCTTCACACTGGGTTGCTTAACCAGAAACGAATAAGCCCTTACCGTCGTGGCTGAAGCCATAAGAGCCACCGTAAGCGCAAAAGAATAAAGTCTTGAATGATTCATAAATAACACAGAATTTTTAATTATTAGAATTTTTATAGTAAAAGCCGTTTGTAACAGCTGCGGTGCAAATGTAGGTATTTTTTTACAAAACGGCAAAGGAATCAGATTGATTATATTTGCATGAAAAAAGTTTATCCGATTTTTATTGGAAAATTTTGCGTTTATAAAATATTATTCGTACATTTGCCTTAGATTTTCTTGTAGACAAACCTAATAGACCGCTTGACGAGTGAAAAACATACATGGCGAACCTAAAAACCACCAATAACAATCTAAAGATCAAATCACACAAATAGGGGAGCTAACATTCTGACAGCATATAATTTAAAGTGTTTGTAAAGAAACTGGTCTTTGTATTATGAACAAAGAATCAAGGAACAACACGTCAGCATTGCCTAATGCAGACTCCCGACGAGGCGGCAAAACTCCCTCCAGTGCACGACTAACCTCCTGCACCTCCCCCGAAGTTCGAAGCGACGCAGCAGAGAACTCCCAAACTGGGGTGTCCTCGGATTATGCTCAGGAGGAAAAGGAGCAATGGTTCGTGTTGCGTGCCACCTATGGAAGAACCAATCAGGCTCTTGATGCTCTCCGAGCCAAGAACGTCGAGACTTATTTGCCGATGCATTATGTCATCAAAGAGATAGACGGGAAGCGAAAGCTCATTCACGAGCCTTTGCTTCCCAATATTATTTTTGCAAGGATGACCCGCCAGAAAACTCACGATTTCGTGAAAGAGCCAGCCTCCACCGCCAAATGGCTAAAATACTACACGGACAAGACAAAGCCCGTGGAATGGTCAACCGGCAAGAATCCTCCCGTAACCATCCCCGACAACGAAATGATAAACTTCATAAACGCTACAAGTGTGAAGAATGAGCATAGTGGAATGATGCCATCTGAACGAGTTCACTATAAGAGTGGCGATCTTGTTCAAATCATCAAAGGGGATTTTACCGGTGTAATAGGCAGAGTGGCAAGAGCTGGAGGACAGCAACGAGTGGCAATAGATATTGAAGGATTGGGGACATTCGTCACGGCTTATATCCCCAACGACTTTATGGTAATTTATTCAAATGATAGAAAGTGAACAAATAGCCCCTCTATATATAATAGAAAGCAACTTATAATTAATCAACACGATGTGGTTAAGTAATCACATTGTTATTACTAACTAACAATTTTTTTTATGAACGCAAGTGATTTAGTGGAAAACTGGCTCAAGGAGCAAGGATTCAAGAATGAAAGAGACAATGATGGAGACCTCCTCTTCAAATATCAGGGAGTGAACCTGTTCTGTTGCAAGGACGACAATGACAAGCAGTTCTTGCGTGTCATCATGCCTGGCATCTATCAGATAGATGGCGATCGCCTGAAGGTACTGGAGGCTATCAACACAATCAGCTGCGACCTCAAGGCCATCAAGGCATTCATCGTACAGGACCGTCTTTGGCTTGCTATTGAGATGTTCATCGACTCTACACCGGACATCGATGACTTCATCGAGCGCTGCCTCGATATCCTTATAGCTGGACGTCAGCGCATAGCTCAGGAAATTCTCAAATAAGGAGAATAGTATACTACAATTGAGTGGCGGAAGTTTTTCCGCCGCTCAATACAATATGGGGTGTCCGTCCCACCGTACTTCCTTTAATACAATGAAAATATGGCAACACTCAACATCAATGAACGTATTGGCGACTATTGGGTAAAAACACTTATAAAATCGAATGCTTATACCGAAACCTATCGGGTAGAAGATTCCGATTCTCACCCATACTTTCTCAAGCTTTTCCTGATGAATAACTTACCCTCACAGCTTCTTGACGATGAGAGTAAGGAGGTGAAAGAAATAGGATATTCTTCACATCTGAGCCAGCGGAATATAGTAAGTTTTATAAATAAGGGTAGCGTGCGGCGCGAAGAAGGCGACTTGCAATATTATGTCACCAATTACTTCAAGGGTGTTGTCCTGACCGACTATGTTAACAGAAACGGACGACTACAGGAAGAAAGGGCAGAGAAGATTTTCCGTGAGATACTGGCAGGACTAAAATATCTACATAGCCAGATGCCAGTACTATTGCACAACGATATCGACCCTAGCAACATTATGCTCTCGGAGACCAACGAAGAGGCAATCATCATAGATATGGGGCATGTCTCGGAAAGGTGTACAGGACTCGTACACTTTGACACCTCAGACCTCGACATCTTCTATCGAGCTAACGAGACCGCTTCGGGTATATACGACGAGCAGACTGATATCTTCTCCGCTTGTGGTGTACTGTATTACATGTTGGCAGCTCATGACCCGTGGCAGACAGACATAGAAGGCAACACCTTCAAAGAACGACTTAAAGCATTATGGCAGTATAGAAAAAACAACAAGTTAGACATTGATAGTCTTGCTTGCAGCCAGAAACTGAAGGAAGTGCTAAAACACGGACTGGCACTAAAACAATCTGACAGATACGACACTATAGATAATATCATCAGTAGCCTCGATAATATACAGTCTGAATCGGATGTCAATGCTAAATCTTCGCAGATTTCACACTCCAATGCTTCAGCAGACGAAGTCGTAAAGCAAAGTCCAAATTACGTGGAGTTTCACATAAGGAAGGGAAACGGAAAGGGATTTCAGGATATTGCTGGCATGGCAGCACTGAAAGACACGTTGAACAAGCAAGTCGTGTTTGTGATAAAGAACAAGGATATTGCCGAAGAATACAAGATTACGCCGCCAAATGGTATGCTCCTCTACGGACCACCGGGCTGTGGCAAGACGTTCTTCGCAGAGAAATTTGCCGAAGAGACAGGTTTCAACTACCTGCTGATAAAGTCATCAGACTTGGCCAGCTCATACGTCCACGGTAGCCAAGAGAAGATAAGGCAACTGTTTGATCAGGCAGAGAAGAATTCACCGATAGTAGTTTGTTTCGACGAGTTCGACGCTTTGGTGCCCGACCGCTCGTGGAACAATGTGTCATCTGAGGAAGTAAACGAGTTTCTCTCACAGATGAACAACTGCGCCAAGCGCGGCATCTTCATAGTGGCAACGAGCAATCGTCCTGACAAGATTGACCCCGCAGTGTTGCGTACAGGACGCATAGACAAGATGGTGTATGTACCATTGCCTGACTATGAAGCCCGAAAGGAAATGTTCGCCATTTACCTTAAAGACCGACCCGTGGAAGAAAACATCGATATAGAAAAATTTGCCAAACTGACAGAAGGCTATATAGCCAGCGACATTGCATACATAGTGAACGACTCTGCTATGGTAGCGGCATTCACACGCACTAAAATATCGAAAGAACTTATACTTACATCCATCACCAACACTCGTCCGTCTGTGCGCACCGACAGCATAAAACACTATGACGAGATAAAGAAGAAGATGGAAGACACAAATCGTCGCAACATTACCGACCACACGAGAATCGTAACCTGGTAAAAAACAATCACAATGGAAGATAACATAAAAAACATTTTCTGTCCCAATATAGTTGAGGAACGTCAATTAAACGCCACGGTAATAGATGTATACTCACGACTGATGAAAGACCGCATAATCTTTCTTAGCGGTGATGTTAATTCTGACAAGATGGATACGATTGTAGCCCAGATGTTGTTCTTGGAATCTATCAATCATGAACCAATCAATCTCTTCATCAATTCTGGTGGAGGTGAATGCTACTCAGGTCTTGAACTTGTTTCCGTCATGCGATACATACATTCTCCAGTATATACAACCGTTCTCGGACTTGCAGCTTCAATGGGTGCGGTAATTGCCAGCAGTGGAGAAAAAGGTCACAGAAAGGCATTGCCGTATTCTCGGTTTATGGTTCATCAGCCAAGTTCTGGTGTCGGCTATTCAACATTCCGGGATCAACAAATACATCTTAAAGAAATGGAAAGTCTAAAGCATGATTTATATGAGGTGCTCTCACAGAACAGCGGTCAGACCATTCAAGACATAGAATTATTATGTGATCGAGATAAATGGATGAAACCTCAAGAGGCAATGAGGCTTGGCTTCCTTGATGAAATAGTAGTGCGTTCAGAATAGCAAACAACATGAAAATTCTGTAAAGCAGAAGTATCGAAGTTCAAGAAAGGACAGCTGGAGAGAGTGACAGACGGAAGATTTATAAAGGATATGTGATAGAAAAGACCTGATTTATCACCTCCCTGTTATAAAATAAAAGAAACGAATATGGATTTATCATACATCATAGCACCATTGTTAGGCGGTGTCATTGGTTATATAACTAATGATATTGCCATAAGAATGTTGTTTCGCCCACATACAGCAAAATATGTGTTTGGCATCCACATTCCATTTACACCTGGTATTATTCCGAAGGAGAAAGGACGTATTGCCGAAGCCGTAGGAGGTGTGATCAGTGAGAATCTGATGAACAAGGAGGTGTTGGAAAAATATCTTCTGTCTGAGGATATGATTGAAAAAGTTCGCTCTGCGGTTGAGGAGTTTATAGCCACACAGCAGAGAAACAACGAGACGGTAGTTCAATTCTTAGGACATTACTTGTCAAAAGAAGAAATTGATACCATTGCACAGAACATAAACCGAAGCATCACCAAGCAGACTTATGAAAAGTTGGCTGACAGTTCCGTTGGAGAAAAGGTTGCCCACATCGCCATTGACCATGTGGCACAAAAGCTAACCATTGATGGAGCGCAAGAGTTGCTTTCTGGTATTGGTGGCGCATTGGGTGGCATCGGTGGTATGGCAGCAGGATTGTTTGGCGGTAATATCGTTGCCAAGTTCTTAGGAATGCTTCGAGAGCCAGCCGAGCATTTCCTTGCTAAAAACATCAACACAATGCTTCGAGACAATGGCGAGGATATTGTGTCAAATATGATTGGTGGCGAAGTTGATGCCTTCTTTAACAAGCCTGTAAGCAAATTGCTTGAAGGGCACGAAGAGCAGTTGGCTCAAGCTGTCAACACTATAGAGTCCATATATCGAAGTATCATTACCGAACATCTGCCAAAGATCCTTCAATCTATTGACATCAGCAAGATTGTTCGGGAACGTATCAACGAAATGGACGTAAATGAGACTGAAAAACTCATCTTCCAAGTCATGGATAAGGAACTCAAAGCCATCGTGTGGCTGGGTGCTTTGTTGGGATTGCTGATGGGAAGTATAAACTTAATATTATGATATTTATGGAGTCGAATACTAATGGTGAATCATTCATAAAAAGGTTTGAAGGTAAAGAAAGCGATTGGAAAGAATACTTAGCTTTTACACCCGAAATGCAAAGTGAATATCAAAAAGTATATACAGAACATCCAGAATACACGCATCGCCAACTTATGGCAAGAATTGTTATAGGTCGAAGTGTTACTATGCGCGGTGTAGGTTTTGATATCGCTAATTCCGTTAGGCTAAGCGAAAAACAAAAAATCGAATTGATAAAAGCATGTGAAGACTATTATTATAGGGACAGGGCTTTCAACCATTATGAAAAGACTTTGTTGTATCAAGTAAGAGATGAATATCATATACGGAATTCTGGACTCTATAAATTAGCAGAGCCTGATAACTTCTTAGGCTCATTGAAAATATTTTTTAATCTATAAACAACATTATAAACTTCTAATTATTATTTTATGCAAGACAATACTAATTTATTATTGGTTGGTGGATTAATAATTGCAGCTGGAGTTGTTATTATTGCCAAGTTTCTTTCTAGCAAGAAAAAGGATGATGAACCAACAAAACCTGCCACACCAAAAGTCAAGCAACAAGAAATCCATGGTAATTCAAGTAAAGTAGTAGCAACAACTCCTACTCCTCAAATCATGGAGGGGAACCTTGACAAAATCACACCAGCTAAGGATGCCTTTGTTAAAAACATTTCAAAGTTTGCACCTTTGTTGCCAACCCTTCGTGATAATATGAATACACAAGAATGGAAAGAAGCTATTGTTGCAACTCAAAACATGCAACTTATTCAGTATTGGAAACAACTTCAGGGTAAAAGTGAAGCTTGGGAAACTATACTTCAAACTTGGGGTGTAAAATGTGAGGATTGTTCTTCTTTTACTGCAATACAGCCGTATAAAGGTATGTATCGCTTGGAAGATGGAACTGATATTGTTATAGGTAATAAATATCATGTGAAACAACCATGTTGGGTACTTACAACTTATAATGATAACGACAAAGCGGTGAAGCGTGTTGTTAGTGTTGGTGTAGTAACAAAAATGTAGTCATGAAAAAATTACGAACATATAATGTTTGTTTCTTAGGACGAACTGGTAATGGTAAAACCAGTTTGATTAACGCCCTATATGGAACAACATTTTCAACAGACCCATTAGTATCTTGTACAAAGGAAATGTATACAGTTACAGTTATGGATAGTCACCCAAAACGTAAGGAGGCTACAACTGTTGTTGACACTCCTGGTATAGGTGAGTTTTCTACAGACTCCAAATATCAAAGATATTATGAACATGCAGTTAGTGTAGCTGACTGTATTGTTATAGTTACTACTTTTGACAGAACAGATGCTCCAGTGCAAAGGCTTTTAATGAAATTGAAACCTTTCCTCAATACGAAGAAAAACGTGAAAATGATTTTTGCATTAAACCACATTGATTCTCGTATAATAGCAGGGGCTGATAATACTTATATTCCTTGGGATGAACAGGCAAATTCTCCATCAGAAAAATGTTTTGAAAACATCCAAATCAGAGAGAACATCATTCGTGAAAGATTTGATGGTAGATTTTTGCCTTTTGAAATCATACCAGTATGTGCTATGCGAGGATACGGTATTGATGTGCTGAAATCAAAAATTAATCTATAGAAAACAGGCTTCATAAAAGAATTAGGTATAGAACATGGGAAAAAAAGACAAATTTATAACAAGTATTTCTTGTCAAACTATTTTACCCACCAATATTTCATTTAAAGAATGGATTGCAAGAAATCTACCAAAAAACAATGAAAAACCTTTCAGAGTGGTGGTCCTCGGTCAATCTGGTGTGGGTAAATCCACTACTGTAAATGTTGTTTTCGGCATAGATAATTATGTCTGTAGTTTTGCTGACGGAACAACAGAGATAGTAGAGAAAGTTTTCCCTATGCGTAATGGTTTCAATCTTTCTATATATGATAGATTGAACAATGACATTGATAAGGATTTTGAATATGAAGAAATATGCAAAAAGATTCTTCCTGGATGTGATGTCATTGCATATGTCATAGACGCACATTCCAAAGACTTGCATGAAGATTGTAGAATATTGAAAGAGATAGTTCTTCCTATATGCAACACAAATAATTTGCGTGATAATCTTATCCTTGCTTTTAACAAAATTGACACAATTGGCGAGACTGAAAATCCGAATGATCCAGAACTCAGATGGGATATCATTAACAATTGTCCTACAGAAAAGTTGAAGAAAGCAATAAAAGTCAAACTAAATAATTTACTTGAAAAATTTATTGATGAACAGATTGTTGGCTGTGCTAATTCTATTCAGCCTGAACAAGTTGTCTTTTACTCTGCTGTGTTCAACTATAATTTAGGCGATTTTTTGAGAGCTATAACTAAAAATAGAGACTCTTGGACATCTGTCATAGGTCTTGAACGAATTGGTAAATACATAGACAAATCTTTTTAGAAGTTAAACTAAGATTTAATAAAAAACAATAAAATGGAATCAAAAAACAAAGAAAAATTCATGATTGAAAAGCTTCTGCACGCTATACTTGGCGGCAAAGTTTCTTCAGATGAATGGGGTAAAATCACAAGTGCCCTAGACAAAGAAATCAAGGAAAGACCATTTAGGGTTGCTGTTATTGGTCAATCTGGTGTAGGTAAATCAACAACACTGAATGCTGTTTTTGGTCTAAACAATTACGTCTCTGATGTTGCGGAAGGAACAACAGAGATTGTAGAGAAAGTTTTTCCTATGCGTGACGGTTTCAATCTTTCCATATATGATATGCCTGGATTGAATAATGACGTTGATAAAGATCTCGAGTATGAAGAAATGTATAAGAAAATTCTTCCAGGATGTGATGTCATCGTTTATATTATAAACGCACATTCAAGAGACTTAGGTGAGGATTGTAGAATCCTAAAAGAAATCGTTCTTCCTATATGCAATACAAATAGCTTGCGAGATAACCTTATCCTTGCTTTCAACAAAATTGACACAATCGGAGAGACAGAGAACCCTAATGATCCAGCTCTTAGATGGGACATCATCAATAACGTCCCTACAGAGAAGTTGAAGAAAGCGATAAAAATCAAGCTAAATAATTTAGTTGAAAAATTGATCGATGAGCAAATTGTAGGTTGCGCAGATTCTATCCAGCCAGAACAAGTAGTCTTTTATTCTGCTGTATTCAACTATAATTTAGGTGATTTCTTGAAGGCTATCACAAAAGCTGGTAAACGAGGGTGGATTTGGACTTCGACAGTAGGTCTTGAAAGAATTGGCAAATGGAGCGACAAACGTTTAGGATAATGGTTTTATGACAGAAAAAGAAAGACAAGATTACAATAAGCTTACCCATGATGGGAAAGAAGCTTACGACAGAGATGTACAAAAACATCCTGATCATTCTCATAGTCAGCACTTATTTAAAGCCAAAATGGAGGATATTATAAATAAACAAGTTGACAAAGGAAATACGGATATCATTGACGATAATGGAAATCCTGATCCTGATATTCTTAAAGACATGCTTGAAGAGGCCTCTGAATGGCTGAAGGCAATTGGGGGAATTAGTTTGGCTGTTCTGTCTGCTTTGGATGATGCTATTTCTGAATTAGGAAGAGCAATTGGTAATGGTATCAGATGGATAGGCAATAAAATCGGTGACTTTTTTGATTGGATTTTTAGCTAATCCTAAATAAAAAACAAAAATGGAAAATTCTATATACAACAGAATCAAATCAGAACATCCAGATTGGTCAGAAGAACAGATTTGGACAGCTGTTAGCTTATATATGCAATCTGATGTTGTGATAGAACAAGCAGGAACAGATATTGATCCAAATGATCCAGACCTTGTAGAGCAAATCATCAAGGGCGCTGAGGCTTGGTTGGAGGAAGTTCTCCCTTTAGTTTTCGCAAAGGTTGAACAACTTTTTAGAAACTTGTTAAATCATATTGGAGATTGGATACGCAAAGGCTTGGACTACGTCATGCGTTTTATTGCAGAATTTGGATTACCAATTTAGCGATATATCATCCAAAAGTGAACAAAATCATTATCATAAACAAATAAAATTAAAAACATGAATAACCCTAAGTACGATTATTTCAAAGCAAAGCATCCAGAATGGAGTGATGAGCAAATTTGGACTGCTGTTAGTTTGGATATGGAGTCAGACAAAGTCATAGACGAAAAGGGAGCAGATGTGGACCCTAACGATCCAGACATGATTAAAGAAGTCCTAGATGGTGCACGCAAATGGCTAAGCGAAGTTTTACCTGATATCTTTGCTAAAGTTGCAAAGTTCTTTGATACTCTTTTGACTACTATAGGAGAATGGGTGCAGAAAGGATTGTCATATGTGGTTGAAGCCATCGCATATTTGCTCAATAGAAAATAATCAATATCATCAAACTTGAATCATAGTGCCGAACATCCTTTTTCAACCTATAAGGTAAACGTTCGGCACTTTTTTCGTCTTGGTATTTCTCAAAGACGGGAAGATATTAATGTATAGGATTTTTATGACTCAAGAATCTCTCAACCAATTATGGTCTTACGTCACTGCCAATGATGCCATGGCTATGGCATACATCGGTGTCATTGAATATGAAGGACGAGGTGTAAAGCAAGATACACAGCAAGGATTGGCTTGGCTGCGTAAAGCAGCCAATGCAGATGTGCTATATGCTAAAGACCTCTTGCAGTATATCATTCATGTGACAGGTGAAGATACTAATATATCGGGTAACTTTCTTTTGACAACAAATGCTGTTCAGCAGTTAGAGCTTTGCATTCAGCAGAACAATATATATGCAATGGTCTTTCTTGCAGAGATTCAATATATGGGTGCCGCGTTTGTCCAGGACAAAGCAAAAGCGATGGAATATCTCACAAGGGCAAGCCAATTAGGATGTATATTGGCAAAAGAAATCTTGACAGATTATCAATCAAGAGAGTCTTCGCTTTGTAATAATCCATCAAGCCCTTTCGACATATTCAAACGACCAGACAGTGATTTCTTTTTGTCAAGAGGGCAAGTTGATGGAAGTAATGTAAATAAGCATTCTGCCACACAAAGTCATAAAGAAGACCATATGAAAGAACTAAATGAAATGATAGGTCTTTCACGTGTAAAAGAAGAAGTAGCTTCCTTGCGCAATTTCGTTCTTGTTCAAGAGCGGCGCAAACGTCTGGGACTAAAGTCTAATAATGTGTCATACCATTGTGTATTCTCAGGCAATCCTGGCACAGGAAAGACCACAGTGGCAAGAATTGTGGCTGGCATTTATAAGGATTTGGGTATTCTGAAAAAAGGGCATCTTGTGGAAGTGCAACGTTCAGATCTCGTCGCTGAGTATGTTGGACAAACTGCAACTAAAACGAATGCAAAAATTGATGAAGCTTTGGATGGAGTTCTCTTCATTGATGAAGCATATACTTTGGCAGAAGGTGGACAAGGAGATTTCGGACAAGAAGCTATCAATACACTTCTAAAAAGGATGGAAGATGATAGAAATAGACTTGTTGTAATTCTTGCAGGCTATAGCAATGAGATTCAGCATTTCATAGATTCCAACCCTGGTTTGCAATCACGCTTTAACAGATATATCCACTTCGACGATTATAGCTACGAAGAACTATTGCGGATTTTCATCTTCAATCTGAGCAAGAACGATTTTAAAATTACGAGGGACGCTTTCAACGCTGTAGGAGGTATCATTAGAGAGCAGATTGCCAATAAAGATTCCAAGTTTGGTAATGCACGTTATATACGTAATATGTTCGAAACGGTCATTATGAAACAGGCAAATCGTTTGGCTTCTAGTAAGAGAAACCCATCTAAAGAAGAATTGATGTTGATAACATTAGAGGATATTTCATTATGAGTTTCAAAGGTTCTTTTTCACGATATACCTCAAATAGGATAAGTGGGCATATCTTTATTAGTTTTTCGCTCAAGTGCACAAACCTGATGTTTGGCGAAACGATAGATATAGGCATATTTCCTTCTGACGGTTCTCAACCTTGGTACTATCGTAACTTGAAATTTAAAGCTGGACAAACATACGTTTTCAACTACGATAGTATAGATTGGAATTGGTGTCAAGGGGATTATATCGCAATCTTAGAAGCAGGTAACAAGGTTACTCAGAAATGGGTACTGCAACTTAAGGAATATGGTCCAGGCGAATGTCCCGTATGTCATGGTACACATAAATGTAGGCATTGTAGAGGAACAGGATTTGTTAATCCTCCTGGCACACGTCATCTTTGGGAACAGGTCAGTTGCCCAAATTGTGGAGGAACAGGTATTTGCCAAACTTGCGATATTCCAAGAAGAAAGCCCCGTTTCGGTGGTCCTCCAACAGGTTTACATCCATTTTAAAACGTATAGCTATGAGTTTCAAAGGACAATTTAATTGGATTCAGAGTATGCGTCAAGGAGGACGTAAAGCAATATCATTCACATTGACTTGTACGAACCTCTTTCAGAGTGAGACTTTTGATGCGGCTATCATTGATGGTACAGGACAACAGCAACCGATGCTATTTTCCCGATTGTCATTAGCTGCCAAAAAGTCTTTTCGTTTTGATATGGACACGGTTGGTTGGGATTGGTGTCAAGGTGATACTTTTGCCGTTTTGGATAAAAATGGTCAAATAGGCAAAGACAACAAATGGACTCTGAACATACATGTGCCTGCTCCAGGTGAGTGTCGTGACTGTCATGGTACACACAAGTGCAAGCAATGCAATGGTACAGGTATTGTTACCGATAACTATACGCATGAAATATCTTCATGTGAAGTTTGTCATGGCACTGGCGTATGTCAAACTTGTTATGTTCCTTTCAGAAATGTAGCAAATTCAGCTTCTACATTTCAGCCGAATGAAGGAACTGTATATGGTTACAATAGTACATCTGGAGATTCTTCTAATAAAGAGGCTGCTAAACAAAGAAAAATAGCAGCGTTGCGTCAGAGTATTCAAGAACTGCAAGCAAAAATAGAACGAGCCGATTGGGACGAGCGAATAATGAAACTCCGAGGCACGGACATATCATCCAGAAGAGTTTATATGTCACAAGTAAATCTAAGATATCAGTATGAAAGACAATTGAGCGAGCTACAATACAAGCTTCAACAATTGGAGAGTCTTTAGTGAATTTATACATTGCTCTTAATATTACCTTACCATGTCTTAAAAAAACGATAAAGGAAGCAGCTGAAAGATACGGAGAAGAGTTTTACGATATAATCCGTTAAGGAGTATTGCGTATTCTCGTGGGGCAAAACGTGTAAGTACTCAAATTAGGGCTTAAAATATAAAGAAGTAACTTCGCTGTTGAATTTTAAACATTGAATTATGTACAGCAGTGAAGATTTTTAACTTTTTCGAAAAGAGAGCACAATGAAAGCTTTATATGTTAATAGATAAGTTTAGAGGTCTGATTCGTTCGGATTTTGATTGGAAGAAGATACTTATGTATAGTCTTCCAATCGTTTCGTTTATTATTGGCTTGCTGGTGCCTTCGCCGTTGTTCGACAGGCTGAGTAAGGAGACGGTTGATGAGGAAGAACTGCAGCTTGTGGAAGTTGCGGGGTTGGTGCTTGCGGACGGTAGTCGTTATGACGGTTCGGTCATTAAAGGCACCAAAATGAGGCAGGGGTATGGACGGTTGACCACTGCTGACAGTACTGTGTATGAAGGCAACTGGCGTAATGATGAGTTGCCTTATGGACAACGTACTACGTCGTCTTCTGTATACCGGGGACGCTTTGATAAGGAACTTAACAATGAAGGTTTCGGAATTATAGAGTATTCTGAAGCCTTTATTGATGGTAAGAGAAAGCAAGGGATGGCAGAGTGCGATATTGTACAGACGTACATAGGCAATTGGCACAACAATAACAAGCAAGGATTGGGACGGTCGGTCAAGGTGGACGGTAGCATGGACTTTGGTAGGTATGATAAAGGTGTGTTTCAAGCCGTACCTGAAGTCAACTATCGTGTAGGCGGAAGTGTCTATGGCGTTGACTTTTCTCATTATCAGAAGGATGTTGATTGGGACAACTTGGCTCTGTTTTGTGATAAGGACGGCAATGTATATAGTGGTAAACCGAAGGACAGGAAGTATATGCAACCCGTGTTTTTCGTTTATCTGAAAGCTACGGAAGGTGCCACTATAAAAGACGAAACTTATAGTGTTCGTACAATTGAGGCTGAACGCCATGGCGTACTGAAAGGGGCGTATCATTTCCTGCATCTGGGCAGTCCGATAGATGAACAGATAAGGAACTTTGTGGAAACGGCTAACTGGACACCGGGCGATATGCCTCCTGCTCTTGACATTGAAGTGGTGTCGGAGATAAAGGAATATGGCAAGGAGTTTCTGGTGGAGAAGACTCTTCAGTGGCTAAGGAAGATTGAGTCTACAATGCATGTTCGTCCGATAATATATACAAGGGAGAATATCCGTAACGAATACCTGAATGATGATCGTCTGAAGAAGTACGACTTCTGGATTGCCAAGTATTCGGAGAAAGGTCCTGCTAATTTTGACTGGCACTTATGGCAGAAAACCGATAAAGGTGTTCTTGAGGGCTATGATGGAGGCAGAATAGACATTAATCTGTTCAAGGGGGATTACGCATCCTTTATAAGATTCATCAACGATAAGACCATACGTTAGTTATACATAGGAAAATACATAACTAAGGATGGAGATGTCACTGACACCATGTCGGAGCAAGTCTTGGGTGTTGTCTTCGGCGGCACTGAGAAGGAACTTCTTTTCTTGCCTTTCTCAGATGTGGAATGTAGTCATAAACGCTATCATAGCTTGCAAGAGATTTTAGAAATTGCAGAGGACTTTAATCGGCAATATAACAACAAGCATATACGATGTAGTGTACCGACTTTGGCAGAATGGAATGCCATCATCCGCAATTTGGGAAAGACGGATGTCTTTGGGAAGAGCGCACCGGATATGTGCGACCGTACACAGGATTGGGGAGAATTGAGGCCTATCCGATGTTTGACGACGGAGATGAAGATGACAATGTATTAAGATTAATCGGACTGTTTTTGTGCTAAATGCAAAAAGTTCATGAGGAATCGACATTGGAATTTATAACCCATTTGTTGGTTCAATAAATATTTTGATAGAATGGTTACTTCTTCTCACTCTATATCATAAAAGTATAACATTTTGTAACGGCTATAATATGTCGTATAAATAACAAGGAAAGAGTTATGAAAGATAGACTTACTCCCAATCATATAGAATCTCTTGAAGACAATGAGGTCTTCAATCTGCAACGTTTCTTGGACGCACAGTCACACTGTTATCAACTGGCATTGCAGGAAGTGAAAGACGGACGAAAGCGTTCGCATTGGATATGGTATATATTCCCGCAACTGGCCATCCTCGGACACAGCTATAATGCAAAGTATTATGGTATCAGCGGGTACGATGAGGCTGAGGCATATCTGAATCATCCAGTTCTGAACGAACGGCTGAGATCAATCACAAAGGCTCTGCTGGTACATACGGATAAGGATATTGTTGAGATATTTGGCGGACTTGACGCAATGAAGGTCCGTTCTTGCATGACCCTGTTTGACGCAGTTTCCCCCAATGATGTTTTCCAAGAGGTTCTTGACAAGTTCTATAAAGGGAAATATGACTTGAGGACGTTGAACTATATGTAGAGTAGATATGGACGTGAATGACAAGGCCAACAAATAAATGACCATAAAAATCCTCAATACTGATTCCTTCTCACTCTATAACATAAGAATAATAATTAAAGTAATAAAATAAGATATGAATACAAAGAAGTATATTAGGACAACATTACTCACAATTGTTTTGTCCTTATTAGCACAATTGTCTTTTGCCCAGAAAGCTGTAGTGGCAGACTCCATTGACGCAGAAGAGGCTTTTGGAAAGAAGCAGGTTCCTCAAGTGCCTCTGGAACAATGTGAGCATATAGATACTTGCAGCATAGCAAAGTTTGCCATAGTTACGAAAGATGGCAAGCAGGGAATCTATGACTTGGAGAAGCATGAGAATGTGACGGAGATAGATTTTGACGTTGCAGACCTCTTCCGTCGTTATGTTTCGGAAGAAGGCATAGAGGTGTTCTATTTTTATGTGGAGAGAGGCATTGAACGTGGTACCATTGGAGTGGTTGGAGAAAACAACCATACTGTTAGCGTATGGATGGACAATCCCGAATATGTAGCCAAACTTGATGAATGCACGACAATAGACAGTGCAATGGCTCAAAAATGCCATGATGTTTTGTCTGAAGGCTTGAAGTCGTTGGATGGAACGTACGGACAGGTGGCAGTCTTAGATGCGCAAACGGGCAGGTTGAAGGCATGGATAGCATTGGAGAAAGATGGAGAAGATTATGTAGAGGGCAAGCTGCTGAAACAAGCATGCAGTCCCCGCGTATTGACACTTGTCGGAATAACTCCGAGGTTGGCAGACATCAATGGTTCGCTCAAAGACAAGATGGATTTGTGCGGTGGCGTATATAATATAGGTGACAGCATCAGTATTCGTGACCATAACTGGCGGTCTGGCGGATATGGCGTGATGACTTGCCGCCAAGCATTGACGCATAAATCTAATGTGGCTATGTTCAAGATTCTTTTGGTACATCGTGGTGACGATGCTTTTGGTATATGGAAGGGTATGACAAGTGACGAAAAGCAAACAAACGCCATGGAATTGGCGGCAGTCTTTAATAGCCTCTATCAGAAGAATATTATCACATTTCCAACTTTGCAAGCCGACTCTGTTACTGAGGCAACAATCGATCGCATTAAGCCTTTGGGACGTAAATATCTGCAAGAAGTCTTGATCGATCTTAATAAAGGTGATGGCATCCAGGCTTCTTATGCTCCAAAGAAAGTTGAATTGGCTGGTATTTATGGTAATTATCAAGGCAAGGATATTGAAAATGGTGAGCATAAATTGGCAGAAATGTCTTTTGTAGGACTGTTCCCAGCCAAGAAGCCTCGCTATGCCTTGGCGTTATTCATCAACAGACCGAATGAGCCGGCTCATGATTCGAAAGATTTAGCCAATGGCATCGTGAATAATCTTGTGGAATGGCTGACTAAACATGTGCAATGATCGCATTATGGACATCAATAGAATTCTGAATCTCAACATTCCTGACATCCACCCTGCATACGGTGGGGTGAGAGGGAAGACGATGTCGTCGCGCAGTCAGGTATATGCTTGGCCTGTCATCAAGGAAGCAGGCGTGCATACCATCATTGACCTTCGCAATGATGGCATTAACCTGCGCATGCAGAATCTTTGCAAAGAGTACGGCATAGAGTATTTCTATTACCCTGTGGACAACCGTGCCGATGTTGTTGAGAGTATGGTGGCGTTGTTTCCTGAGTTTTGTGAGCGCATTGATCGAGGCGGTTTCTATATCGCCTGTGCTATGGGGCTTCATCGTACCGACATTGCCTTTAGCACCTATTGGGTGTTTTATGGTGCGGACAAAGGAATAGAGCCGCCGACTCTGCGTGGCTACCTTAGGGAAAGCGGACACGACACATCAAAGATATTGCGAGTGCTTAATGCCTTCTATGACAAGCTCACGGAGAGAGATGGCAAGGAGCCGATGCCCATTGAGGAGTTCAAGCGAAGGAAACAAGTCATTAACGAGCAATGCAAGCTCTCAACTTCTTTAATAGGGCTTGAAATGTTGTCTCAAACTTCTTCTCACTCTATAACATAAAAAGTATAACTTAAAAGATATATGACTATGAACAGAACAAGCTTTATAGATATGGATAGAAACAGACAATTAGATAAGATACGCGGTTCGATGGTTGGAGGAGCCGTTGGCGATGCACTCGGTTATCCTGTGGAGTTCATCTGTTCGTACGAGGGCATACAGAAAAGGTATGGCGAGAATGGCATCACACGGCTGGATACCACCCAGTGGTGGCTGCCAGATGAAGAAAAGAGCGGCAAGGCATGGATTTCTGACGATACTCAGATGACGCTGTTCACAGCTTGTGGCTTGCTGAATGCAAAAGCGCAGGGCAAAGCCCCAAAGTATGCCATTTGCGAGGCATATCTTGAATGGTATTACACACAAGTCGGAAGGAAATCCAGCCGTCATAAGGATTGCTGGATTGGCGATGTGCCTGAACTCAACAATCGTCGTGCTCCAGGCAATACCTGTATGACTGCCTTGCAGGATATCCTTAGGGGTAAAGACCCATACAACAATAGTAAAGGTTGTGGCGGCATTATGCGTACGGCACCTGTGGCACTCTATGGTGCTGTGTGGAGAGACACGCCCGAAGGTGAGCCTCTTGAAGGACGCATCTCCAACATAAAGGATGTTGATATGTTGGCGGCTGACGCTGCTGAGATAACTCATCAGCATCCTCTCGGTTGGCTGTCATCAGCATTGGAAGCACACGTTATCTACAGAATCATGCAGAAGGACTGTCCCACAGTGGATGACTTCAAGGTTTATTTGTCCGAAGGCTACGATATGTTTCTCTCTCTTTATCCAAATGAAGGTGCGGGCATCACTCAACTTAGAGCTTTGACCGATAAGGCTCTCGGTCTTGTTGGTTCGTCTGCATCGGATGTGGACAACATCGAAGCAATCGGTGAAGGTTGGGTTGCGGAAGAGACTCTTGCTATTGCTGTCTATTGTGCGGTTAAGTATTTCGACAACTTTGAGAAAGCGATAATAGCTTCTGTCAACCATAAGGGCGACAGCGACTCCACAGGAGCCGTGACAGGCAACATCCTTGGAGCCGTTGTAGGCTATGATGCAATCCCTGAGTTCTTCAAGACAGACCTCGAGCTCCATGATGTCATCCTCCATGTTGCAGATGACCTTTGGAGAGGCAGGACAACAAAGTTTAAATAATGGATGAACTTGGAATAAGTTTTAGGAACTGTATTCTTGCAATTTGGAATCAGTTGACAAGGAAGGGTGCGTGGCGAAATGTTTTTGTCACTCACAATGCTTTTGGGATATTCAGCAAATACAGCCATATTTCTCGTCGTAGCGGAAAACCCAAGATTCCTTATCCGAATAAGAAGGTGGCATTAAGGGCTGCTGAGGCTATGGGTAAGAAGCATGGTGTGCATTTCTCTGTATACAAATGTGCATGGTGCGACGGATGGCATATCGGAAAGAATGCCCAGAATAAGATAACAAACTCGGAAGTTGTGCCCGACACGAATTAGGGGAATCGTTATGAAGAAACTGCTGTTTATAATCCTTACACTTGCTGCCCTTACCGGCTGTAATGGATTGCGCTTGGGAGTTGGAGTGAGAGGTGAGCTTGTTGGAGACGTCATCGTTTTGGATGGTGATACGTTCAAGATACGAAAGTGGATAAGTGACAGTCTGTTTGTGATTCTGAACAATGAACATCCAGAAGAGGATGCTCCATGCTATCTCCTGAAGTATGAGCGTAATGGCTTTTATTATCCGCTAATCGAAGCCAATAGCATCGCTCCCATTCGTAATACTGTCAACTATGTGGGCATTGACGACAATAACGTCTATGACATTAAGGCTAAAAAGATATTGTTCTCGCCACCATGCGACGCTTCCTGGCTTTATTATATTGGCACATGGAAGGACCTGTGCCTTTTCGGAAGTTCAGATACGCTTTGCTTCTCTGATGGGAAATGTGTCGGACTACAGGATAAGGTATATTGTCGCAAGTCGAAGAAAAACGGAATGCTGACACTTATTGCCGGTGCACAGGCAAAGGAAGTCTCTTTCGCTGAGCTGTATAATGCAAAGAAGACAAGCTGTAAAGCGGATGCTTCTATAGGACGTTTTACGAAGAACTACTACATCGAACCAAGAAACAAGTACGAAAGGGTGTATGCAGGATTTAGCGTGGATCTGGATGTTCCGAAAGGTAATGCAGAGTCTGATAAAGCCATCCGTGAATGGATGATGGCTGCCATCACGGACGATGCTTTCTATCAGTTAGAATACAATAGGGAAATCCCGGTCGGAAAGTGTACGTCGCTGAAAGAAATGCAGCATTCCTTGGATGAATATGGTGTATTGTGGGAGAAACTCTGTCGGGCTGAATATCAATATGAAGACACATTGATGGTCAGAATGACCTGTGACATAAAAGTGAGAAAGGTGGCTGATTGTGATGACTACACCACATATTATTATTGGGCAAGCCTTTACAATGGCGGAATTCACGACCTTCCTCGTGAGTATTACATCACATACGACAAGCGAAGAGGAGCATTGCTCGATGTCAACAATTCCGTGAAACCTGCCATGATGCAACGCTTCCGTCATCTTGTCCTGGAGAGTCTGAAGAAGGAATATGATTTCTGCTACGAACATGAAAGCTCGTGGGAGAGTTTTACGAATAACATATTCTCTTTCCATTGTCCTATGATTGATACTGGCGGTATGGATGATGTAATGCGGTCATTACTTGTACATAATTATTCTTGTGATGAATGGGCAGGATGGAAAGGCTATAACGAGGAGGCTTTCACAGAACGAGATTTTCCTTTGACTCACTTTGCTGTGCTGCCGGAGGGTATCGTTCTGACGTATCATCCTTATCAGATTGATTGTTTTGCTGCAGGCGAATACCATGCAGTCATACCATTCAAGGACGCCAACCGTTGTCTGATGTTTGACTATTCCAAGCATGAGGACCTGAAGCCGACGTTGCAAAGATACATCAAATAATGCTCATGTTATGCTTTAAACAAAAATAAATTGCTAACTTTGTCTTATTATTTCCATAGGATGAAAGCAAGATTAATCATATACCTTTTTTTATTGCTCTCTTTGTCCGTTACAGCACAGACAAAGAGAGCTATTGTTATTGGGCTGGGCGAACAGCAGGACAAGGCTTGGAATAAGATAAACGGCGACAAAGATGTGCCTATTGTGCAGGGAATACTGAAAGAGGCTGGCTTCAGGTCGGTCACTACGTTGGTTAACCGGCAAGCTACTAAGGCAGGCATTGTCGGGGCTTTAAAGCGGATGGCAGCTTCGTGCCGGAAGGGAGATGTGGTGTACGTGCATTATTCCGGGCATGGTCAGCAGATGACGGATGTGCATAATGATGAGGCGGACGGGCTGGACGAGTGTTGGATTCCGTACGACGCATATCGGAAAGCAAGCGCGAAGTATCATGGCGAGAAGCATCTGACGGACGACGAACTGAATGTCTATCTTAACGCCATCCGCAACCGGATAGGGGCGAAGGGTAAGCTGCTTGTGGTGATAGACGCATGTCATAGTGGCGACGCCACTCGTGGTGATGACGACGACGTGGTGCGTGGCGCGAGTGACACGTTGGAGGTGGACGCTCAGAACGCTCGTGGCTTGGAGGAAGCTTTTGAGGCAGTTAAGTCGTTCCTGATGGGTGACAAAAGCAAGGATGTTGTCATCAACTCTAAAGCGAAGCCTTTGGCGGAGCGATGGATTACGCTCAGCGCCTGTCGCAGCGACCAAGTGAACATCGAGATGAAGAGTCCGGCTGTCGGAAAGCTGACTTATGCCCTTTGGCAGGAGCTGAAGAAGAACGGGAAGATGTGCAATGGGGAGTTTATGAAACGACTCAGACGATTCGTGAACGCCAATACCAGTAGCCGACCGCAACAGCCTGTGCTGACTGGTGACGATAAAGACAAATATAACATAACTGATATACTTAGAAAATAATGGCTAAAACAATACACATGCGCACGCCGCAACAGGAGAAGGAAGCCCGTCTTGTTGCCGGTATGTATGACAAGGACAGGAAGATACAGTCCGAACTGTATGCTTACTGCTCTGATTATTTCTGGGCAAACTGCCAGGGTATGTTCTTCGCTGACGACGATACCGCTATGGAGATATTCCAGAACACATTCGTCACGTTTTGGGAGAAGATTGAGCAAAGAAAGATTTATGTTAGCGAAGGCAGAGTGATGGGAAAGATGACGAACCTTTAAGAAGCAGCATTCTTACTTATTTCATTGGTATAGCCAAGAACAAGTATAAGGAATGGGTAAAGAAGAATCCTTCTAATGTTGACATCGAGACTTCCAAACAGCAATATGCCGATATGCTTTACGACTCGGAGGAGAACAAGATGCTTGACATTATCGCTGACATCATATCCCGCATGTCAGAACGTTGCAGCCAGATTCTTACCAAGTTCTATGTGGAAGGAAAAAATCTGGACACCATTCTGATGGAGATACCGACAATCGAATCGAAGAATTCGCTCAAGACGAAGAAGTATAAGTGTACGGAGTTGTTGCGCGAGTCAGCAAGAGATATTTACAAAAGATATTTAAACTCATAAAAACGGCAGACATATATGAACCAGGATTTTCAAGACAGAATAGACCAATACTTGCTTCATGGCGACACGATGTCGGAGGAAGACAAGGCGCAGTTCCTGAAAGAGATTGAGGAAGATGCGGAGAAGAGAGACCAGTATGAGTTTACGAAGAACCTGAAGGCTGCGCTGGTAAGCCGTGATCAGAAACTCAAAGCCATTGCGGAGTTCCAGCAGGAATGTAAGCGACGTAAGCCGAAACGCCGAAACCTGTTGCTTTGGATTTCGGGCATTGCTGCTGCGTTGGTGATAGGCTTCTTCGCTGTTGACATTATGACCGTTGGCGATGCCCCTGACGATAATGTGCGTGGCGGTGAAGATGTATTTGAAAACGTAAGTCCTAAGATACCAAATGATACTACAGACATTGACACCATTGCGAAACATAAATAAGGCATTGCTATTGTCGCTTCCACTTTTCTTTTGTGCCAGTAATATTAAATCACAAACTATGACAGATGCAGAGATAACAGACAAGATGTGTGAGGCTTTCGACCTTAACAAAGAGAAGAAGACGGCTGAAGCTCTTGACGCTTTCCTCCTTGTCGGCGAGCAGACTGCGAAGCAGCAGACAGAGGATGAGCGTCAGGTGTATGTCTGCAGCCAGCTGATGGCATGCAGTTGTCTCCGGACGTTGGAGCGATACGAGGAAGGATATCGCTTGGCAAAGAAGCTGATGGAGGGAAAGCTGTTGGATTCGGAGAGGAAAAACGTGGAGTCAGAATATGCATACAACGGATATAGGTATGCCGTGGACTTCATAAAGACGGACAAGACCCGCAGCGAGCATGAATATGGCAGGCGGATTCTTTCTGAGATTGCGCCCTATGCCAACGATTTTCTACGTCCGTACATACTTCCTAAGATTCCGTATTCTTGGTATGCGGACGGTACTTCTTGCTTTATCTCTGCCGAATACGACAAGGCTCTGACTTGTTTTCGCAATGCTTATGAGGGCTATATGAAGCTGGACAAGCAAGTGGATGCCGTGAAATCTCTCAGAGATATGGCAAATTGCCAGCGATGGCTCTATGATTTCTCAGGGGCTATTGATGCCTTGAAGTCTGGCTTGACGCTTGCAGAGAAGACAGGTCTTGATGATGTCCGGATGGAATGTCTGAAAGACTTGTGGACCATATATGATGTCGTGGGTGATGTGCAGCAGACATTGGCATGCGCGGAGAGAATGGACTCGCTGGTCGAGGCTTCTTCTGACCAGAAGACCAAGTTTGTTTACTATAACCAGAAGGGCAAGGAGGCGGAGAAGCAGGGTCAGTACGCCATTGCCGAACAGTGGTATCTCAGAGGCAAGGATATCGCTGATGGTGAGGGAGCGCAGGCCGTTTCTGCGAACCGTCATCTTAGTTACGCCAACCTGCGAGGACTTTATACAACTCTCGGCAAGTATGACGATGCCATTGTGTATGCCAAGAAAGCTATTGAGGTGTTTCAGTCGCAGACCCCTAAGGGCGATGCTTCCTACAATATGTCTTATGCCACACTGGCTGATATCTATAGGTTGAAGGGTGACAAGACCAACTGTTATGCCTGTCTGGTTAAGCTTTTTGAAGGCACGGAGAGCATGACCGAGCCGCGCGAGCTCTATTCGCGTTACGTGACAAGGGCACTCTGCCGTGTGGCTTTCAAGGATTATGAGGCGGGCTTGGATGATTTCAGAAAGGCCGACAGTCTGCTTGCTACGAAGTATCCGCCTGAGGACGGCAACCGCGTAGCTCTCTTGGCACTTATAGGAGGAGCCGAACATAAGGCTGGCAATTATGCAGACTCCGAACAGCATTATCGCGAATATGCCGACCGCACCCGAGGTCTGTATGGCGAGAATAGACTGGAACATATCAATGCACGCATCTTTCTTGCCAATGCGGAGGGTTTTGCCGGACATGAAGACGAAGGATGCAAGGATTATGCTGAGGCTGAACAGCAGCTCAAAGCATTCATGAAGCAGCGCATTCCGTATATGAATACTGCGGAAAGGGAAGGACTGTGGAGCCCGTTGTCTGCTTTGTTCACCAATATGGCGCCCTTCGCCATTACAGCAAAACAATGTCAGACACCGTTCACGAAGACCTGCTATGACGCACTCGTGCTGTCGAAGTCGTTCCTTCTTGAGTCGGAACGGTCCATGTATGATGTCATAAAGAGGGAAGGTACGGCTGAGGACTTGCGCGACTTTATGTCGCTTTCTGGTCTGAAGAACACGGTCAAGACCTTGGAAAAGGACTATAAGACCAATGCAGACAGCATTCTTGACATATCGCAGAGGGTGAGCAGGCTGGAGAATCAGCTGACCGCAAGATGCCGCAGCTATAGCGACGGAACCGGTTTTATGGACGTTGACTATGACGCTGTGAAGCAGGCTTTGGAACAGGACGAGGTGCTCATCGACTTTACGGACTATATGTCCGAATCCGAGGGAAGGAAGTATGCTGCCTTTATCATTGATAAGGGACAGGACTATCCTTTGCTGAAGCCATTGTTTGCTGAGCGTCAGATAGATTCGCTTGGCATTGTCCGCCCTGACATGTATTACGGAGAGGATTATGCAAAGGACATTGTCCGTCTGTTGTGGCAGCCGCTGAAGGATAATCTTAAGGAAGGGTCGACGGTGTATTACGTGCCCTCTCAGCTGCTTTTCCAGGTTTCGTTAGAGTCGTTGCCGATGGAGGACGGCTCGCTGTTAGGCAGTCATTATGATTTCGTCAGACTGTCTTCAGCCCGCGAACTGGTGAAGATGAAGCGCCATACCAGATGTACAGACGCTCATACTGCAGTCCTTTATGGAGGCTTGCAGTATGATATGGACGATACGGCGATGGAGAATGAGGCGAAGAAGTACGATTTGGACAATCTGTTCGCTCAGCGTGGCGACATGGCGCGTGGCGATTCTGTCTATCATGAGTTGCAAGGAACAAAGGAGGAGATATTCCGTATTTACACCATTCTGAAAGGCAAAAAGTGGAATGTTGTGCCTTATATGGGAACGGACGGTACGGAGGAGTCGTTCTTGGCTATGCACGGCAAGTCGCCTTGTCTGCTCCATCTCGCCACGCACGGATTCTATTACACGCCGAGCAAGGCTGCTGACGTCAACTATCTGAAAGGCTACACCGACGCCATGTCTTTGTCTGGACTCGTTCTCTCTGGTGGCAATGCCGCATGGTTGGGCAAGAAGCTTCCGAAAGGAGTGCTCGGTGGCATCCTTACTGCCAACGACATTGCTCGCCTGGATCTCAGCAATATGGACATGGTGGTGCTCTCTGCTTGCCAGACGGGACAGGGAAAAGCCACGTCTGAGGGCCTTTACGGACTGCAGCGTGCGTTCAAGAAGGCTGGCGTCGGCACCATTGTCATGTCCTTATGGAATGTGGACGACCGTGTGACGTCAGAGTTTATGGCCGCCTTCTATGAGCGGCTTACTGACAAAGCCAATGCTTTGGACAAGCGAAAGGCATTCGAAGAGGCGAAGCAAATCGTCCGCAAGAACCATCCCGATCCTTATCATTGGGCTGCATTCGTGATGTTAGACTGACGGCCTTTGCGTAATAAAAACGGACAGGATTGGTTACATTTCCCTCTCATTCCTCATAAATGGATAAAAACAAAAGCTATTATGAATATGAGACAGGAAGAAGTAGTGAATGAGATTCGCCGAATGTGCGGTCAAGCTGTACGGATGCAGTCGTTAGGCTGGCATTTCCGTTATAACGGGCAGGCTTACTTCTATGTGGTGGGCAAGGACGAAAGCATGCTACGCTTCTGCATTCCCTTTGTCACGGGCATCTGTTCACATGAAAGGCCGCGGCTGAAAGAGGCAGTGGACGAAACCAACAGGAATGTGAAGTTCGTCAAGGCTCTGCTCTCAGAGAAAGACGAAGCGAAAGTATTGTTAAGTTATGACCACAAAATCACGGACAACGAATCCGCCAAGGACATCGTGCCGCACATCATCAAGGCATTAGACTTTGCGGTGGGATATTTGGAGGAAAGAACAAACAATGCTGTCATTTCGACCGCAACCGTCTCGTCTGGAAGTTCTCAAAGATCGAAGAACATACTTTTCGGTCCCTGACGTATCTTATATTTGCATTTCTAACGCTCAATACTATGAGCTGAGCGCACTAAGAAATCTTTAGTGCGAAATTCTTGAGTTTTGAGCGTGTAGCGGCAACATACTGACACTCTGTGGATTACACAACCAAGAAGAGAAGTGTGTAATGAATGACTGAGCTAAACAAGCACAAAGGGCTGCAATAGCGCCACTTTTACACTCCAATAGTGCCACTTTTATCATGCAATAGCGCCACTTTTACTGTCTAATAGTGGCACTATTGCATGATAAAAGTGGAACTATTGTTAAGCATTGGTGCTGTTTGCACATCATAACACCGTAAAAACAGCAAATCTGAATTCTATAATCGATTTTTATTTTGTAACAGGATTTTACTCTTTGTACGATATTTGCATGCTTCATTTTATCATCTTTTAATTTCTTCCCAATCCGTCAATCCCTTGCCTAAATCGTCCAGTTCGATAGACAGACCTATGGTTTGCCGCTTGTCACTCTTGAAAGGTTCCAGATATTGATTATGCAGAATTTGTTCTGCCCCAGCTTTCTTGCCACCGTTCTTTGAAAGCTTCAGTTCTATCACATATATGAAGTGGGGTGTGGTGGTTACAATGTCTATTCGGCCTGTGGAAAGCATTTTCTCCACTTCCACTCTGAAACCTATAGCGTTTAGGATGGTGCTGATGATTAGTCGATAACGCTCTTCCATATCCATACTTGCCATCTTTTTGTTGCTGTATGGTACATCGGCGATAAGAGCTTTAAGATGATTCATCGCTTCAGCTACATTGCCATTGTAGAGAGCAAGATATAAGTAGGCTTGAATGGACTGAATTTCGTCGCCCTCACGCAGTGTCAAGGCTGGCAGCACCATTTCATACAAGGCTTGTTTCACTTCTTCATTAGGGAATCCCAAATGATAAACCATGCCTTCCAGTGATTTGATGGTAAGGTATCCTGACTGATAAAGAAATAATTCTGCACCGCCTCCAGTCACATCAGACATTTCGATGATGTTTTTCATTATGGCGCAATTCTCGAACTTACCCATTCTCAGTTCCACGTTTTTGACGAATTTAGGTATTAACGATGTCGCTCCCGATGAAGCCCAATAGTTTCTCAGTTCTCCAGTATTTAAAGAATTGATAAGACTGTACGGATTGTATATGTCCGTCATATTCCTATGACAGAAATGATATCCGTCATAATATTCTTTCAGGTGATCATGAGTTTCTTGCATATCCCATCCGTTCAGCTTTCCCATACTCTCCATCTCTGTATGGAAATATTCTGCTATTTCCTGTTCTGTAATGCCGCAAAGAGCCACGTATTCAGGGGAGAAACTGATGTTGGTGAGATTGTTTAGAACAGAGAACAATGATATCTGTGTGAATTTTGTGATACCGGTGATAAACACGAATTTTTCAAATTCGTCGTCTGCTTTCAGTATGGCGAAGACGCTCCGATAAACTGCCGTACATCCATCGTGTTCTGGAGTGTTCCAGGAGTGTTGCAAGGGTGAGTCGTATTCGTCTATAAGGATAGCCACTTGCAGACCTGATTGTTTATATGCCGTTTTGATGATCATGTCGAAACGATTGCCCAATGAGTCGGTTGGCTTTATGTTGATGCCGTATTCCTGCTCATAAGAAGCGAATGTTCTGTCAAGGTATGACTTTATCTCATCAGCAGATGCGCCGCCTCTGCTCATATCCAAACGGATGACAGGATGCTTCGCCCAGTCTTTTTCCATGCTCATGATCTTTAGCCCCTCAAACAGATCTTTTCTTCCCTCAAGATACATCTGTAGCGTATCGATAAGTATTGACTTACCGAAACGACGAGGTCTGCTAAAGTAATTAAACTTATCTCCAAAGTTGACCAAATGCCAAATCAAGTCAGTCTTGTCTACATAGACATAACCGTTTGTCCTTATTTCCTTGAACGACTGTATGCCAACGGGCAGTCTTCTTCTTTCATGATTTTCTGTCATAGCCATCACATATCTGAATAATGGATTGTTATTACGTTTTGCAAATATAACGTTTAAAATGCAGAACGGCAAGAAAACAATTATAGATTCTCACCCTCAAGTTTCGATATCTGACATATTTTTTGTAATTTAACGCCCTGTTAAGCAATACGTCACTATTAAGAGCAAAACTGAATGAAAAACCTATATACAATTATCCTCCTCACCCTTCTTTCGCTGTTGATGCCATCCTTGGCTGCTGCCCAGAGCTTCCATAATGTCGGCATTGCCGACGCCTCCACCGTGTGCTCCATAGCGCAGGACGAGCAGGGCATTATGTGGTTCGGCACTGACCACGGACTCTACGCCTACGACGGCTACCGATCAATTCCGCACAATACGGATGCGGACGGGACGCCGATCATCACGCGTGTCCACTCTATTTGCATCTTCAAGGACAAGCTATATATGGCTACGGAGCGCGGACTCATGGCGTACGACATCCGACGCGGACGTTATGCAGAGCGGACGTCCGGCGGCATGGGCGAGATGCGTGCCGTGACGATATACGGCGGACGCCTGTGGTATGGCGGTGCGCAGGGACTCTTCAGCCAGGACTTGCAGACAGGCACGAAGCGTACGGAGAACTCACGCTTGCATAATGTATATTCGCTGCTGCCTACTCGTCATGGTCTGCTCGTCGGCACCTTGACCGGTCTGACCGTCCTGCGTAACGGCAAGGCTCAGCCCATACGCATAGGGGAGGGGAGCCAGCCGCTCGTCAATGCGCTTCTTGGCGACGGTGGATCGGCATGGATCGGTACGGAGGGCGCTCTTTACAGATACGACGGAAAGCGTCTTGAGAACATCAGCCCGCTGTCGGGCAATTCGGTGAAGTCGCTCTCGGTATACGCAGGTCTTATATATGCCGGTACGGACAACGGTCTGTATATATACAATAAGAAGGACAAGACCGTAAGGCATGCCCTGCACGACTCGCGTTCGCCGCACTCCATTGCCAACAACATCGTGTGGGCTGTCTTCTCTGACCGATGGGGCAATCTTTGGGCTGGCACCGACCAGGGTGTGTCTGACCTGAGGAAACGTCGTTTTTATGACTACATACCGCTTAGCGACCTGACCAATACGGGTGAAGGCAACTGCCTGCACCTCATCTATCGTGGTTTGGACGGCAGGATGTGGCTCGGTGGCACCAACGGCCTGATCACCTATGGTGCCACGCATGGATATATGCCTGACGATATGAACGGCATAACGTGGTTTCGTCAGAGTTCGCAGACTCACTATATGTCGCACAACCGCGTCAGACGGGTGTATACCGATACGGACGGAAGGGTGCTCGTATGCACCGACCACGGCATAAACATATACAATCCGCTGACACGCCAGATGCGCAACATCATCGTCACCGACCAGTCACGCCGTTACACCACGGCTTGGGTTTATGACATCATTGACGACGGAAAAGGACGTTACTGGATTTGCTCGTATATGGGTGGCGTGTTTGTGATAAGCAAGAAGAAGTTGCTCGGCGCCACTACGCCCACCGTCATGGCTGACCGGCATTTCCTGAAGGAACTGCAGGGCATGCACGTATTGCAGCTCGTGAAGGACGGACGCGGAAGGATATATGCACGTATGTACGACCGCGGACTTGACCGAATCAGTTCCGCCACAATGCGGGTGGAGCATCTTGTGGGCAAGGACCGTCTTGTCAACGACCTCATTGTCGACCGACGGGGCAACGTGTGGGCGGCGATGAATGGCGAAGTACGCTGTTTCGGACCGGAGTCGGCTGCTGACCGTTCGCTGCACATAACCGGATATGACGCTGCGGACGCTGCCATGCTGTGTGAGGTGGAAGGCAATGTCTGGGCTGTCATGGGTTCGGACTGTTGCATATTAGGCAAGGACGGCAATACCACGCGCTTTGCCGTACCCGGATTCCGTCCGCTGGCAATATGCTATGACCCCGTGTCGCGCAGCGTATTGCTTGGAGGCAACGACGCTGTGGTGAGCATACCCATTGCCAACGTCGTTCACGGTGGCACGGATAACGGACATCGAGGCAAGCTGTTTCTGTCAGGTGTGATGGTGGACGGAAAGCAGTTCACCTCCGACGAAGGTTATCCTACGTATCTCTCTGAAATGACGCTGACAGCAAGACAGAACAACGTGACGTTCCAGCTGACCGACCTTCCGCAGTCAGGACAGCAGCCGTGCGTCTATGCTTACCGCCTCAAGGGAGTGGACCGCACGTGGCAGTATATCCACGGCGAACGGTTGGACATCAGTTACAACGCGCTGCCGCCTGGAGACTATACGCTGGAGGTGCGTCTGGTGGACGGACAGGGCGAGGCGAAGGAAGAGGTGATGGCGTACGGCGTTACCATTCTGCCGCCATGGTATCTCTCGGTTTGGGCAAAGATTGTCTACCTTATTATATTAATATGTCTGGTGGTATGGGTGATGAAGTTCTGGATGATGCGCCGCCGTCTGCGTGAGGAGTGCGAGGCAAAGGAGCGTATCACGCAGGAGTCGGCTGCACGTTCGCAGTTCTTCGACAATCTGTCTGTCCAGCTGAAGAAGCCGCTCACGTCGCTCTTCGGCGCGGTGCTCAATATGCTCCGTGCAGAGAACGACACAGCCAATATGCGTTCTCTTGAGAATATGCGTCGCGATGTGGTGGACATCAATTCGCTCATGTATAAGGCTCTCGATATGCAGCAGACCTCAGACCATAACGCATCGGTGGCTACCACTACCGTTGACATTGCCGATTTCTGCCGACGTGCTGCCGAGGACGCACGCGCCAAGTATGGCAAGACGGTTGATATCGGTTATCGCACCAATGTGCCGAAGGTGTATGCTGACTTGGATGTCGCTCGCCTGCAACTTGTCATTGACCAGCTTATCGACTTTGCCGCTCGTAATCGTGCTGCCGATTCTGCTGTCAGCATAGCAGTGTCGGCAGATAAGGATAAGGTGGATGTCGTGGTTGGCATTCCTGGACTGACAATAGCTGAGGCTGACATGCCCTTCGTATTCAACCGCTATTTTTCCGTTGTTGGCAACGCGCAGACAGCCGACGTCAATACGCTCGCCCTTGTCAATGAGTTTGCCAAGCAGAACGGGGCACAGGCAGCTGTGGATAGTGACAACGAAGGCACGGATGTGACGATGACTTTCGCTTCGGCATACGTGGAAAGCGCAGGGCAGGAGGCGGCTGACAGCAAGCCGATGGCTGCGAAGAAGAACGACGCTGACTCTGTGGATGCCCGTCTGCTTGCCAAGATTACGGATATGGTGGAGTCACACATCGCCGATTCTGACTTTAATGTAACCCGTCTGCAGGAGTCGCTTGAGATAGGATCGAAGCTGCTCTATCGTAAGGTGAAGCAGATGACGGGCAAGACGCCCGTGGAGTTTATCCGCCACATACGCTTGCAGCGTGCTTCGGTACTGCTGCGTGAGGGACGCTTCTCGGTGTCCGAGGTGATGTATATGGTGGGATTCTCTAATTCCAGCTACTTCTCGAAGTGCTTCCAGAAGGCATACGGCATCACTCCTGCGGAATATGCTCGTCAGTAGAAGACGTGAACAAACTTTTTAATTAAAATATAATCATACTATTACAATGACAAAGATTTTCAACAGACTGCTGCTCCTCGCATGCCTTATGGCACCGACGGCGGCAACGGCACAGGTGTGCCTTGTAAGCAAAGGCAAACCGCAGGGACGCATTGTCCTTGCAGAGGATAACGACGTGAACCGCAAGGCGGCGAAGATGTTGCAGCGTTTCGTACGCGAGACGTCTGGTGCCGAACTTGCCATCACAGCCACAGCCAAACGCGCCAAGAACGACGTGGTGATAGGCGGAAAGACAACGGAGGCTACGGACGACGGATACGTCATCGACTGCACGCGTGGCGCCCTCACAATAAAGTCGGCAGGCGGCAAGGGTGCCATATACGGCGTGTCGGCATTGCTGGAGAAATGTCTGGGCGTGGACTATCTTGCCAAGGACTTCTATACGCTTACTCCGTCGGCGGACATCCGCATTCCGGAGATGCACGTGGCGGAAAGCCCGGCGTTCCGTTTCCGCCAGACCTTCAGCTATTCCAACAGTGACAGCACTTACCGCGACTGGATGAGGCTGCAGGATCACAGCGAGCTGTTCGCCAACAATATGTGGGTGCACACGTTCGACCGACTCCTGCCGTCGAAGGTGTATGGCAAGGCGCATCCGGAGTATTACTCGTTCATCAGCGGCGAACGACGTCCCGGCAATCACAGCCAGTGGTGCCTCACCAATCCGGAGATTTTCGAAATCGTGGCCAGTCGCATCGACTCCATTTTCAAGGCCAATCCCGGACGCAACACCATTTCCGTCAGCCAGAACGACGGCAACGACACTTACTGCCAATGCCCGGAATGTAAGAAGGTGAACGAGTATGAGGGTTCGTCGTCAGGTTGTTACATAAGATTTCTTAATAAGTTGGCAGAGAGATTCCCCGACAAGCAGTTCTCCACGCTTGCCTATCTCTTCACCATGCACCCGCCAAAGCATGTAAAGCCGCTGCCTAACGTCAACATCATGCTCTGCGACATCGACTGCAAGCGCGAGGTGCCGCTCACGGACAACGAGTCGGGACGCGACTTCGTAAAGGCAATGGAGGGTTGGGCTAAGATATCCAACAACATCTTCGTGTGGGACTATGGCATCAATTTCGACAATATGGTGGCGCCGTTCCCTAACTTCCATATCCTTAAGAAGAACATACAGCTCTTCAAGCGCAATCACGCTACGATGCTCTTCGAACAGGTGAACGGATCGCTCGGCACCGACTTCTCGGAGATGAGGGCTTATATGATAGGTAAGCTGATGTGGAATCCAGAACTGGACGCCGACTCATTGATGAAGACTTTCATGAAGGGATATTACGGTCCGGCTGCCACATATTTATATAGGTATCAGCAGATGCTGACAGGAGCGCTGCTCTCGTCAGGCACGCCGCTGTGGATTTACGACTCGCCGATAACTCATAAGAACGGTATGCTGAACGCCAACCTGCGCAAGGCGTACAACGAACTCTTCGATGAGGCTGAGAAGGCGGTGGAGGCAGACTCTGCACTTCTGGCGCATGTCCGCATAGCACGACTGCCGCTCAGATACAGCGAGCTGGAGATTGCACGTACGGAGAACGGGGGCGACAAGGCTGAAGTGGAGAATGCGCTCGATACGTTCCAGAAGACTTGTGCCATGTATGGCGTGACGACGCTTAATGAACGTAACAATAATGTGGACGACTACTGCCGACTCTATCGTGAGCGATTCCTGCCGAGCGACGTGAAGAACAAGGCGGCTGGCGCAAAGGTGACGTGGAACATTCCGCCGCAGGAGAAATACCAGCCCATCGCAGACAAGGCTCTTACCGACGGACTCTACGGAGGCACCACCTACGTGGAGAGTTGGGTGGGATGGAACGGCGAGGATGCCGACTTTGTGCTTGATATGGGTGAGACTAAGACCGTGCGACAGGTCAGCACCGACTTCCTCCATCAGCTCGGAGCATGGATTCTGCTGCCTAAGAGTGTGGCTTATTACACCAGCGAGGACGGCAAAACGTATAGCTTGATGGGCACTCGTGAGTTTGCGGAAGACCGCGACATCAGCGTGAAGTTCGTTCCTGCCGTCGTAAGTCTTGACAAACCTGTCAAGGCAAGATACATCCGTGTGGTGGTGAAGACTCTCGGTCTGTGCCCCGACTGGCATTATGGTGTGGGCTATCCTGCATGGTTCTTCCTTGACGAGGTGGTTGTGGAATAATATTCCCTTACGCGTACATTATATAATATATAGATAACATATACATTATTATATATATCGTATCACAATGATGAAACTGAAAAACATATTCATTCTTGCTGCTGTGTCGCTGATGTCAGCGATGGCTGTCGCTCAGAACGTAGCGATTATCCCTCAGCCGTGTCATATCGAGCAGCAGAATGGCACCGTTGTGCTTGGTGCCAAACCCACGGTTGAAGTGGACGATGCGTCGCTTATGCCGGCGGCGCAATACCTCTCTGACGCTTTCGAGGCTCAGACCGGAACGAAGCTAAAAGTTGTTTCGAAGGGTGGCGACATCCGTCTTTGCCTTGCAAAGGATGGTGAAGAGGGCGCTTACTCGTTGAAGGTGGAGCGTGGTGGAGTCACCATGTCTGGTTCTGGATATACGGGAATGATAAACGCCATTGCCACATTGCGACAGTTGCTGCCCGTGGTAAAGGGAGAGAAGGTGGCGTTGCCGAAGATTAATGTCAGCGACCGTCCGCGATATGGATGGCGCGGACTGATGGTCGACTGCTCGCGACATTTCTATACCGTTGACGAGCTGAAGAAGCTCATTGACGTCATGGCTTACTATAAGCTCAACCGCTTTCACTGGCATCTTACGGACGACCAGGGATGGAGAGTGGAGGTGAAGCGTTATCCGTTGCTGACCGTAAAGGAAGCATGGCGACACTTCAACAATCAGGACTCGCTCTGTATGGCTAATGCCGCTAAGGAGGATATGCCCAACCTGCTGCTGCCGGAGTCGAAGATAAGGACAGCTGCGGACGGAACGCAGGAGTATGGCGGATTCTATACGCAGGACGACGTGCGCGACATCGTGGCGTATGCTGCCAAGAGAGGCATAGATGTGGTGCCGGAGATAGATATGCCGGGTCATAGCCTCGCTGCCATCGAGAGTTATGACGGACTCTCTTGCTTCGAGCATACGGGGTGGGGCAGACTCTTCACCACGCCGATGTGTCCGGGAAAGGACAAGATGTTGGAGTTCTGCCGTAATGTGTGGACGGAGATGTTCGCTCTCTTCCCCTTCGAGTATGTGCACATTGGAGGCGACGAGGTGGATATGAAGAACTGGAAGAAGTGTGCGGACTGCCAGAAGAGAATGGCGGACAACGGGCTTACCACAGAACCGCAGCTTCAGACATGGTTTAATCATTACATGGAAGCCTTCTTCCGTGAAAACGGCAAGAAGATGATAGCATGGGATGATGTCATAGATGGAGGACTGTCGCCGTATACCACTGTGATGTGGTGGCGATCATGGTTGCCGAAGGGACCAAAGAAGGCGACGTCGCATGGCAACGATCTTATTGACGTACCCGTATCGTTCTTCTATCTCAGTACGAGGGAGGACGACACTAAGTTGCCCGGCATATATAACTTCAATCCCTACGAAACTCTTAACGACAACGAGGCTAAGCTTGTGAAAGGCATCCATTCTTGTCTTTGGGGAGAAAGAGTGGCTTCCGTGGAGAGAATGTGGTATCAGCTCTTCCCCAGACTCACAGCGGTGGCTGAAAAGGCATGGAGTATGCCGGAGCGTATGAATTATGATGACTTTACGAAGCGATTGCTCATGCAGCTGCCCAGACTTGAGGCGATGGGAGTGAAGTATAGGCTTCCTGACCTTACCGGACTCAATCGTGGAAATGTTTTCGTCTCTACGGATACGGTGAAGGTGTTCTGCATTGATCCGTCTGTTACAATAAGGTATACTAAGGACGGTACGATGCCACAGCAGACATCGCCGGTTTATACCGGACCGATGGCTGTGACTGAGACCACGCATTTCGTGTTCCGTGCATTCGGAAGGGACGGCAGAAAGGGTGACGCTTTCCGCTCTGACTTTGTGAAGGACCAGCTTCATGAGGCTGTAACCACAGAACAGCAGCTTCAGACAGGACTCTCAAATCTATGGTATGACTATCCGGGAGATTGGTGTAAGGGCATAGAGGAGGCGCCGCTTAAAGGCGAATACGTCACCGATGGTGTCTGCATACCTAAGGAAGCAAAGGAAAATATAGGTCTGGTCATAACCGGATACTTGGAAGTTTCGGAAGACGGAGTCTACACTTTCCGCCTTTATTCAGATGATGGAAGCCAGCTTACGGTAGACGGAGTGATGGTTGTTGACAACGATGGCATGCATGATGCGCGTGAATTGGTGGGTCAACATGCTATGAAAAAGGGTCTTCATCCCATCCGTGTGCTCTATTTCGACCATAATGGTGGCGACTTGAGGCTGAAAGTGGAGGATAAGCACGGAAAGGAAGTAAAGGTCAGATACTGGCATTAATGTTGTAAAATCAAGGTAAAAGCGCCCTAAGACGTGCTTTTACCTTGATTTTAGTCAATTTAAGGCTAAAAAGTGTAAGTTTTTGCAAACTTTTTTGTCGAAACTCTTGCAGGATTAACTTTTTTGCTATACCTTTGCAAACGCTTTCGAGAACAAACGAAACCTCAAG
>ERZ1026901.329-NODE-329-length-40933-cov-32.816038_pt1 | contig 40933 bp, 39 predicted proteins | sample MGYA00380179_ERZ1026901 | MGnify/ENA primary metagenome ERZ1026901 (study PRJEB33269, sample SAMEA4719815) | human gut metagenome | biome: human-associated habitat; feature: organic feature; material: feces | place: Cameroon | collected 2013-10 ... | reverse complement strand
GGAAGAAAAAATTTTCGTTATTTAATTTGTCTACTTGACGGGTAGCACACCAAAACACTGGATTTCCGAGCTCCATTTTTTTATTCAAACTCCAGATTGACAGTACGGAGTATTAACGCATATAGACGATTTTAAAGGCTTTTTAACCAGTTAAGAGCAACATAGCCACATAATCTAAATTTTAAAAATGCAATAAAAATGCAATGAGTGACACGACTACTTGCTATACTTCCATCGGCTTCTTCTTGATACCAACACTATGAAAAGTCCGATTACAATTAAATATACTTTGAAAGGAAGATCACCATGAATTACAAATTAGAACTCAAACAAATCGTGGAATTTCCACGCTGTCGCATTTACCGTGACTTCATACAAACTTTAATCACTACCAAGAGCATCCGAACTACCGGGGGCTCTTTTCTTTTTTATTATCTGGTATTATGCTCCTATGCAAATTACCGCACATCCTACCGCAGGATGGAACACATTACCTATACCATTGGTCCGGGAGAGTGGATCTGCACAGTCACAGATCTTCAGGAATGGTTTCGCTGCCGTTTCCAACATCAAGTGTTGTCCATCCTTCGATTTTTTGAAGAGCAGAATTACATTACCTACTCTCTTCTCGGCAAAAACCGCCTGGTCAAATTCAAAATATCAGACTGGCCCAAAGACAATACTGTATTGGAATACAACTATCCCTGTAAAAAAGATACAGGGTTTTTCTTTTTCCCGATTGCCAAAGTTCACGAACTAATTGGCATTGGAAAATGCTCGGAAATGGATGTTCTTCTGGATCTGTGGATTCATGCAGTTTACAACGATTCCTCTGTCCTGGGATCTGATTCCGGTCCCATTGTCTATTACCGGGATAATACCGGAAATCCCCTTACCAGCTTTAATGAACTGGGTGAAAGGTGGAGTCTGTCAAAGGCATCGGTATCACGACTCTTGAAGAAACTGGAGGAAAAAGAATACATTACACTTATCTCATTTACAGGAAAACACGGAAGCGTAATTTATCTCAACAATTACCTGTCCGTGATGTTTAATATCAGCGACGTTATGATTGACAAGGAGGAGATCGCTATGAAGATGCAATTACCAATCCATGTACCTGAAGAAATCACTATTGAGGATTCTGCTTCTGTTAGCGTTTCAGAAACTGTCACAGACTCACAAATCACCGTTACAAAAAATGATTCCTGCGTTCCAGATTCACACATGAAATTTATCGTGCAAAAAGTCGCAGAACTATTGGATTCACAAGGGATTCCATGTTGCCACTGCTCCAAAACCCGCTATATATTATCTCCATTATCAGCCTGCAAAGATATATTTAATACATTTACTCTAAATATTATCTGTCCCTACGGAAATGCCGCTTATCGGTTTGAGTTGTCCGTAAGTCCGGGGGATGAGTCTGCCCAAAAGATGCCTGCCGTGGCAGAGCCTTCTGCACTGAAAGGGGGGGAATAGACATGGCAAACCGCAATACACAGGGATTTCCTTCACCCGAAGAAGATCCACGTTTTCACGACACCTATCAGTTTTTACGCAGATACCGAGATGCAACCTACAGCCTGAAGGTAGTCGTACACCAGATGGAGCACCAGTTTAAGCTCCAATACGACAATGACATCGACAAATTTCTGGACTCCATCTATGCTGCCGGGGCTGATCTTACCGGAAGCGACATCGAACAACGGGCAAAAAGTATTGCCAGAAGCAACCAGATGCTGAAGCTTTTGGAATCATCCATCGATCTCCTCCGGAACAATCACAAGCATGGGGAACAGTATTACTGGATTCTCTACTACGCTTTTCTCTCTCCACAGGAAATGAAAAATACAGATGAGATATTGGATAAGCTGGCTCACCACATCACCAATATTTCCTACCGCACCTATTACCGGAAACGCAGGGCTGCGATTGAAGCACTCAGTACCATCCTTTGGGGATTTACTGCAAAAGAGACATTGGATACGCTCAACAAGTTCTTTCCAGAGTAATACATATCGCCTATCTTCTCGGCTTTTCGTAATATCATAAAAATGTTATACTAAAAAATGCAAAATATATATTGACTCTCACGGAACGTCATAGCGTACAGTTATCTTATCAGGAACAGGAGGTCAGCAACTATGAGGACAGTCAAAGAAATATCAGAACTTACAGGTATCAGCGTTCGCACGCTTCACTATTACGATGAAATCGGGCTTTTAAAACCAACACAAAAAAGTGATGCGGGATACCGGCTTTATGACGATAGGGCATTGGAAATATTACAGCAGATTCTGTTTTTCCGTGAGTTTGACATTCCTTTGAAAGAAATCAAAGCTGTTCTGGAGAATCCTGCTCTTGAAAGGAACCAGATCTTGCAAATGCAGAGAAAAATGTTGGTAGCAAAGAAAGAACGTATGGAACATCTGATTGCCAGCATTGATGATATCCTGAAAGGAGAGAATAAAATGGATTTTGCGATTTTTAGTAAAACGGAAGTTGAAGAAATGTTCCAAACTATGTTTGAACATATGCCTGACAATATGAAAGAACTTGCTGTAAAAGAGTTTGGAAGCATTGAAGAATGGAAAAAGCATTATATTAAGACCGTTTCATCAGAAGAAATGCAGAAAGGCTATGCTAAAGTTGTTGAGTGGTATGGAGGAAAAGAGCAATTCCTGTCTGTTGCCAACAATCCTATTAGCAAAGAGGCTGCAGAAAGTTACAACCAACAATTTGACAATCTTTTATACAAATTAGCAGCTAAAAAAGTATGTTCACCAGATTCTTCTGAAGTAAGAGAACTTGTTTCCGAATACGGTTTTCTTATGAAACAACTTTCACAGATAAAGAAAGAACACGGTCTGATGGTTGCACAGGCTCAATATTACCGTAATGAAAAAATCAAACCTATGATAGATGAAAAATACGGCAATGGTACAGCCGAATTCTTCGCACAAGCTTTCGAAGCATTTTATAAAGACAAGTAATCATTAGAACTACACAAAAGCACAACAATACACCATGCAGGGAATCAAAATGGTTTCCTGCTTTTTTTATGCCAACCAGTGAAAATGGCACAGAAATGACCTGCTTCTGCGATTGAAGCGTAAAATTACCCATGCTACAATAGGTATTGCTTATAGTTTTCCTTATTTCCAGCACCCATAGATGGTGCTTTTTTTGTACCTGTAAATTCAATCGCTGACAGCAGGTTCTATGTACTTTGTACGTACACTATACTTACAATACCAAACGTATTCTGTACGTACAGCCATACATATAAAGTTTCCTATTATATATAGAAGGGAGTCAATCATGAAAACAAGGAACGAAATCTATCAAGGAGAGGGAGCCAAGCTCTTACGGTTCATTACCACTTACCATACTCTGAGGTATGACCAGGTTTTACAACTTTTCTCCCGACATGAGCAGTCTATCAAGTCATTGATTACCAGCCTCATCAAACAAGGGCGCATCATTTACGATAAAGAGCATGACCTTCTTTGTGACAGCCAGCAGTCTGCTGAGAATCCTGACTATGCTATAATTACATGCTTCTGGGTACTGCTGGATTTTAAGAAAGGTGTTGTATACCACACCAGTGGCGAATTTCCAATCAAGCTCAATTTCTTTTCGCAAGATGAACAATACGAAATCATCTATATCGGTGAAGAACAGGAGGCTCTGATCAATCATGTGATGGAAAGTATCCCATCAAATGGTTCCAAACGCCTGATTGTCTTAGAATCCGAAAGCCAGGCTGCCAAAATCACCATTGATGATGTAGCCGCTTACTGCCTTGTAAATGAATCCGGTGCTGTCAGTTACTACATGAGAAAGTAGGTTATTATGACGCAAAATACACCAACCATTTACCAGCGGCTTGAAAAACTGGAAGGGGAGCTGCAAAAACTGACGAATACCGTTTACGCTCTGAAGGTCACTGATATCCAGAATTATGATAAAAATTTTGAGGAACTGAGCGTCAGTGCTGCTCTTCGGGCGGAGCGGATTGCCTGCCAGATGCGTAACCTTGTCTGTCCGGCTCTCTCCCCAAATCAAGCAGCTTATCTTCCCAAAGCGGCAGATGCACAGGGAATGCGGATTGCAGAACAGCAGGGGATTCTCACCATTACGCTTCCCGGACTGCTTCCGAAACGAAGAGTCCACACAAACACTGCATTTCTCCTTGAACCGCTTAATTATATGCTTCGGAAGTATGTAAAACAAAATGCCCTGCCCCTCTATCGTGACTGCGTGATATGTTTCAGTCAAATATATGACAGGGAACTTCCTCAAAGACGTATCCGGGATTATGACAATCTGGAGTTTAAACAGATTCTGGATACACTTTGTACTTATGTTCTGACAGATGACAGCGGCTTTTTCTGTGATTCCTACTACACGACACAGCTTGGCTTAAAGGACTGTACACTGGTATCGGTTATGGAAAAAGCTGACTTTCCGAAATGGCTGCAGAACCAGAAAAATCATCACGAAAACATGTCGGAAAATCTCCTGACTTCTCAGGCAGAAATCCGACATCGGTAAGAACCACCGCAGGGAACTTTGTTTTCTTGCTTTTTTTATCTCCAAACCACCGGAGATTTACCCAAGTATAGGCTTGCATGGGTAAGAACTGAATTGAGGTGATGCTTATTTGATAAGACCTGACACTACGAAATACCGCTTACTGGAAATGATAGGGATGTGCGGGGAATTTCCCGCAGACCAGCTAAACAGACTCATCCCCAGTGCCTCCTATGCGGAAAAACTCATTACGGATTTGAAGGCAGAACACCTCATCCGTACCCACTACCGGGATGCTCTCAGAGGCTACCGGCTGACCAAAGCTGCGAAAGAGATGCTGTTATCTGTCTCGCCGCTGCGCTTCCAGTGCTATCTGACCGGCAATACCGAGACGAACCTCATCCGAAGTGAAGTATCCCGCCGTATCCGCTTACATCAGAAAGCCGAAACGTATCTGACACTCCTTCATGCCGGGATTCCCTTTTATCCGGATGTAAAACCTGACATCTTCTGTAATCACCGCGAAGCTGGTTCCATCGGTATGCGAAGCCTTCCTCTTTTTTACGCTTCCAGAGAAATTAAGGAACTGGGTCCGGAGACCACAAAGATTAGAAACTCCCGCAGCATGGGCATCCTGATGGCACCGCAATGTGTCTATGTCCTTTATAACACGGGAAACGGAGTCCTGAAATGGGAATATCGAACGGAAGTCCGCTTAAACGCCTATCTGCAACATTACCTGCAAGGCTACCCTTACAACGGACATCCACAGATCCGGGCAATCATGACCGGAACCGACATGGAAATGGCTTTCCGGCTGTTTACCAGTACCGGAGGCTACAAAAAGAGCCTGTTTATGCTGGACACCTCCTTCGAGCATTTCCATTACCTTCCCAATACTCCGGAAGGGGAAGTGCTTTTAAAACTGCTGGTTCACCCTGAGATCATGGAAAAGCTGGACAACCTCCTGCTGTCCGATCTGGGTTGCCGCAGCGATTCAATTCCACTGGAACATGATGCCACGGATGCTTCCGGGAACCCCATCCTTCTTGCTTATGATTTTGACATGCAGCGAATCAACCGGTTCAATACCGGCTTAAATGTATACGGCAGATCCGGGAACCTGATCTGTTTCGATTTTCAGATTCCGGTCCTGAAAAAATACTTAACTGCCACAATCCATTTCTCCAGTATTGACCTTTGCAAATTCAAAAGGGGGTTTTTACATGAACCGTAAATGGTGGAAGCTCATTTATATGCTTCCGATCACCTTCTGCACCCTCTATGCAGGAGGCTATGTTGCTCAATTTATCCGCAACTATCAGACCTGGGAATCTGCCGGCAATTTTGCCGGAAACGGAACTGCCCCGCAGATCCCCTCCCCGCACCCGCTCGCCTGTCTGGATGCCCTGACTGCTTTCCCGTACAATCTGAATGGGATTTTTCTATGTCTGGCAGCTTTTGGACTCCTGACCTTCCTTCTCATGCGTATGGGATTTGACCGGAACGGGGAAATAACAGACCGGGACCGGAACCTGAATTATTCCACAAAGGGAACCTATGGGACTTCCGGTTTTATGACTTTGGAGGAAATGCATCAGGTACTGGAGCTTACGAATGATGTCAAGAAACACAAGGGAACCATTCTTGGAAAACTGAACGGAAAAGCCGTTTGTCTCCCGAAGGATACCCGCATGAACCGGAATATTGCCGTTTACGGTGCCAGCGGTTCCATGAAAAGCCGGGCCTTTGCACGCAACATGATCTTCCAGTGTGTTGCCCGCGGGGAAAGCCTCATCATCACCGATCCAAAATCGGAATTGTACGAAAGTACAGCCACTTACCTTGAGAATGCCGGATATATCGTGAAATCCTTTAATCTTGTAAACCCGGAAAACTCGGATAGCTGGAATTGTCTGGGTGAAATTGGCGGACAGGAAACCATGGCACAAGTATTTGCTGATGTCATCATCCAGAATACCGGTTCTGCCAAAGGCGATCACTTCTGGGACAATGCCGAGATGAACTTATTAAAAGCTCTGATTCTCTATGTGGATCAGGGATTCCCACCGGAGGCAAAGAATATCGGACAGGTATACAAACTCCTGACCATGAGTTCTGAAAAAGAACTGAACAGCCTCTTTGACCTGCTTCCGGTCTCCCATCCGGCAAAAGTCCCCTACTGCATCTATAAGCAGGCAAGTGACACGGTACGTTCCGGCGTCATCATCGGACTCGGTTCCAGACTTCAGGTATTCCAGAACAAGCTGATCCGCCAGATCACTTCCTATGATGAGATCAACCTGACGCTGCCGGGAAAAGAAAAATGTGCATACTTCTGCATCACTTCGGATCAAGACAGCACTTTTGATTTTCTTTCTTCCCTGTTTATGACCTTCGTATTTATCAAACTGGTCCGTTATGCAGACACCTATGGGGAAGATGGAAAACTGCCGGTTCCGGTACATATCCTGGCTGATGAGCTGGCGAATACGGGAGCAATCCTATCGCTCAACAAAAAGATTTCCGTGATCCGAAGTCGAAACCTCAGTATTTCCTGCATTTTCCAGAACCTGCCTCAGATGCAGAACCGGTATCCCTTAAACCAATGGCAGGAAATCATCGGGAACTGCGACACTCAGCTATTTTTAGGCTGTACGGATGAGGTAACTGCTACATTTATCTCTAACCGCTCCGGTGATGTGACCGTTGGTGTCAGCAGCGAAGCCAAACAATTAAATAGCTGGAGGGTATCCGATTATACACCAGAATACCGCCAGACCAGATCCATCGGGAAACGAAAGCTCTTAACTCCGGATGAGATCCTACGCCTGCCTCTGGATACCGCACTGATTATCCTGCGTGGCCAGAAAGTCCTGCAGGTAGAAAAATACGATTACACCCTGCACCCGGATGCCAAAAAACTCATTTCCCGGAAGGCTTCCGAGCATATTCCGGAATGGAGAAAAGGAGCATGTAGTGAAGAATATACGTACACTCCAACTATTCCTGCTTCCCACCCGAAAAAAACCGCTTCTTATGGAAAGCAGAAAAAGAAAAAAGCTGAGCCTCTCTTTGACCAGCAAAGCGTTTATCAGGAACCTGGCTATCACGATTTCCCGGATGACTTCTCAGCAGATAACTATCCGGATCACACAGACATGGTTCCTTTAGATAAAGATTCTATCATGTCATAATTTGAAAGGAGACACTATGATGCCAAACGAAACAACCAACACATCTATTTTAACTCTGGATTCCGATGCAAAGCTGGAAACAGCCCAGTCCATTTCAGACCTTACCTGGCATGAGATCCAGAATGCCTACCGTACCCGCCGTATCTTAACCGGAATGCTTGGCGGTATCGAGAAAACAGAAAACGGCAGCCTCATTGCCGTGGTTTACTACAAAGATTTCCGTGCTGTCATCCCGGTAACTGAGATGATGATTCATCTCATGCAGGATGAAGCACACGATTATGGGGAGCTTGCTCTGCGGCAGAACAAAATCCTCAACAATATGCTTGGATGTGAGATTGATTTTCTGATTAAAGGATTGGATTCCAAAACACGCAGCATTGTTGCCAGCCGCAAAGAAGCGATGCTAAAGAAACGCCAGATTTTCTATCTGGATAAAGACGCAAACGGAATGCCAAAGGTCTATGAAGACCGTATCGTACAGGCAAGAGTCATTGCCGTTGCTGAAAAAGTAGTCCGTGCTGAAATTTTCGGTGTGGAAACCTCCATTCTTGCCAGAGATTTGTCTTTTGACTGGATGGGCGATGCTAGAGAACGCTTTCAGGTGGGCGACCACATCCTGGTACGCATCCTGGATGTGGAGGCTGACTCACCAGAGCAGATTACGGTTCACGCAGATGTAAAAAGCGTGGAAGGTAATACCAGCAAAGAGAATATGAAAAAATGTAAGATTCAGGGAAAATACGCCGGAACTGTGGAAGACATCCATAAAGGCACCGTCTTTGTCCGGCTCTCCATCGGTGTCAATGCCATTGCTCACTCCTGCTATGACAGCCGGACAGTCGGGAAAAAGGATCAGGTATCCTTTGTGGTGACGCATATTGATGAGGAACGGAACGTTGCCCTCGGCATCATCACCCGCATCATCAAGCAGACCATTTAAAATTATAGGTTGTTCCATAAAAAGGAACGTGGTATACTGATTCGGTATTATTGAACTGGAAAGACGGATGCATTTCGATTTTGCCCTCTAGTATCCAAGGAGGGTGATGCCCATGAATACAATGGAAGTATTGACTTTACTATTGGTAATTTTTGCGGCTTTGACTTATATAGATCGACATAATAAGAAATAGCATCCACGACCCTAGGAAAGTTTTGGATGCTATGACTTATACATAGAATATAAAATTTAACTGAGGGCATCAGATTTTGCATCTGAATACCTTTCTTGAGTTCATTATACACTGGGGGATTTGAGAAATCAAGTCCCCCTTTTATTTTAATCTCTGCATCGGATACCTTTTCAGGAATGTATCAATCCACTTCTGATTCACCCCATTTAGTACACCAAGCCCGGATAATAGCTGCATACAGTCAAGATATCCCTGCACATAACTGAAAAGCTCCGTCTGATATCCCCAATGCTCGTAGGCATTATAATGCTCCTCAAACAGATCTGCCATTTCAGCATTCACATTCCGGAGTGCTTCCACTGCCTCATCAAACTTCTTTTCCAGTTCGCCGCATACACTTCTGCCTTCCTCAAACACCGGATTCTGCTCCCGCAGCCTTGTTCTGGTCGGCTCCATCAGTTCCATTGCACTCTGCATCAAAAGTTCCATCATCTCTTCATTCATTTTTCAGATACCTCTCTTTGCTTTTTCATTTGCCGTTGGCATAAATAAAGCATAGCAAATATCTGCTTTTCTGAAAACGATGTGACAGTTCCTACGATGATAGATTATAGTTCCTATTCTCCTGCCTGCTTACCAAAGAACAACTCTCTATGCGGATGCAGCGCATCTGCATGATAAATGTTGATCCGGTGCTCATCCCCACTCCGGTCTTTAAACGCCGGAAACAGGAACCCATATTCCGGTTTCCCCGGCTCATAATCTCCTGAAACCGGACAGATGGCGCACATAAGGAACGGATAGACTTCCTCCGATTCCCACAGCTCTGCTTTATCACTCGCCATTGCGATTGCCAGATTTCTCGTCTGATCTGAAGCAGATAATTTCAGGAAATGTGTATTGAATGTTCCATCCACAAATCCTTCCTCATCCATGTATGCTCCGGCAATCCTGCTGAAACAGTTTCTCTTGATTGTCATACGTCTAGTCAGTTCCAGCATATCTTCTCTGTTAATTTTTCCCATATTCTTCCTCGCTACCCATCTAAGCACGCATTATAAAAAGAGGTAAAATCCCCGTCAAATTCCATTTCAATAATATGTAGGCTGTCCATTGTGTGCTCCAGATAAGTCAGTGTTCCTCTGTCCAAATCTATACTCGGCTTTCCCAGTGAGTTCGCTATTACATCTGGATTTGTAATTCCAAACATCTCCTTTATATCCGGCATAAGATAATCCACGATATCCGGAAGCCTTTTTTCATACACCTGTGCCAGTTCAACTGCACGTTTTTTATAATCTGAATGTATCCTGTTGCATGTAAATTCAATTCCGTTTATTTCCATCTTATAGTAATCATTATTCTCATCATAGACAAACGCTGTACCCTTACTTTTTTTATTTTTTTCCAAAATCCCCATGATATATCTACACTTTCCCGGTTCTTCCGCCATACACAGTCTAAAAAACTGTAACTTAATGCTTACGTTTGTATAAAACAATTCCTGCTAAAATCAACAAAGTAATACCAATTACAATCAGAAAACTAAAACTATCCCGTTCAATTTCCCTGCTATGTAAATAGAAGTCGGACCATCCGCACCGCCTATCACGGATACTGCCGCATTTTCTTTCTGCTTCAGTACAATGCCAATGACAGCCAATACAATTCCTAAAATTCCTGCTATGATTCCCAAACATTTTTATGTAACTACCTTCTCCTCAAATCACATACTTCTTTACGGGAAGAATACATGTCATAAAATGTATGAATATATTAACTCCATTATTTTTTCTATTCCCATATCCTCTTTGTCATCACTATCCTGATTTATATGTTCTTCAAATTTTTTACATATTCTCAGATGTTCCATATATGCTTCATCTGACAGTTCACCTCCTTCAGATATTACCAAAGTTAAATATTCCACAAGATCCTTAAAATTCTCAACAACTCCTAAAAGAATAGTAAATAACACTTGAAGATCAACCCCTGTATTAGGAATTATCGACTCTCGCCCACTCATATTTTTCTTCTGCCATTGTTTTTCCTCACCTAACGGTGCATTATAAAACTGATATTCACCATTTCTTCCAAATGAATATCTCGCAAAATCAAAATGTGCATTTACACGTTTTAATTCCTCGATCAGTACGCTCAATTCTGATAGTGCGATTTCTATTGATTTGTTCATATTTAGTCTACTCAATTCACACTTTAAAATATTTAAATACTCATAAATACCGTGATTATTTTTTAATTTCTCTCCAGAATGAATAAGAAAATGAATTGCATTTATACTACTTTTCAGCCACAATTCTACGCCATGCCATACGTCAAATAAAATAGGAAAAACAAGCATATCTGCCACACAATAACGATTTCTATTATACAAAATTGAATACAGCCCTAATACTGCATTGGCCATATATGCTTTGCCCATTTCAAAATTATCATTTATAGTTTGAACCGGATTACTTTTATCATTTCCCCCCATAGCGTCATCAAAACACCAGTTCAAAAAAGCATAATTATTTGATTGATTATAATTTATCTCGTCTTCACTACAAAAAATTTTCATTTCATTATTCTTCTCCACTCTATTGGTCATATCTATCCCCTCCACAAAATAGAATTTTTATATACTTCTCAATTCATCATGTTCTTCAATCTTATTACATGGATTAGTTCGTAGCGTGACTGGATCTATAAACCAATATTTTGTATCTTCATAGTCAAATAACCTTCTTCCTAATAATGTGCGATTTGAAAACATATCTTTCTTTTCTGGCCAGTATACTCCCACAGGGCGACAATTCATATACTGATACGACTTGATCATCTGCGGAGCTCCTCCTATTGTATCTCTTTTATCTGTTTTTTGAAGCATTCTGCATAATGCTTCAAAAGGCTCCATATCTAAAACAATCCCTTTTTGTTTCTCGATATCGTTTCCATACTTTTTCCTTAATAAATCCCTTAATTCTCTTTTAAAATTTTCTCTCTGATCACCAATTGCCACAAAGTTGCCACTCACACTAGATATTATTCTATGGTTCTTTCCGTCCTTTGCAAAAGACTTATCATGTTTATCATAATAATATCTCCAAATTTTAAATTTCTTCTCCACCCACGAATATCCTCCAAAAACGAATTCATTATCGGGAACATAATTTGGATCAGCCAAATCATACACTGAATTCATTAGATGATTTGCATGATTTAAAAGGTGTCCATTAATATCGGTTATATCCATTGCCCGTGTTTCTATTCTTGTATATCCCGTCATTGCCTGCCTAATTTGCATCATCATTGGATATGCATATTCAGTATCTCCTGCAAACGCTAGTGCACATGTATTTCCCGGCAAAGTTGTAAGTTTTGGACACTCGTCCCAGCGATGTCCTCCACATAATCTACTATCAGAAATAAAAATTAATTCTTCACAATTATGAATTTTTCTCACCCACGATGCCGCTATTGTCATTGCTTTTCCTCCATCAACTTCAAATTTTTCTAATACATAAAACCTACTTACATTATACTCCTCCCCAATTCAAATCACAATTTATTCTCCATCCTTTTTCCCGTTATTAAGCTTCGGGCAGTAAAATGCCTTTACTTCCACCCCATCTTCCTCCGACTCAATTTCCACATAATAATCCCGGATAAAGTATCCCGCATTATGCTCCTGAATGGCGTACAGCTCCAATGTCTGAAAATCCACCAGTACCAGATCACGGGGCTTGGGTTTTTGCGTTTCCTCACAGAATACCTCCATGCTTTCCACCAGCTTATCCAGGCATTCCTGACACAGATGGTTCTGTACTTTTTTCACATCGAAGATACTATCTTCCCCGTAATCCACCGATACTTCGGAAATCCCGTAATCCGACATCTGCTCCGTATGGAAAAAGCAGCCGCCTTCTCCTGTCCCGGTATAACCCATATGCCCGTTTCCCTGCGGGCCGGTAAGATTCCCGTCCTCATCATGATTCCGGATATGCATATCCATCACATACCAGTGATTGGTACAGATCACTCCCAGATCGTCAAACTTCCGGAAATAATCCATCATACTCCGTTCATCGCTTCCACACAGCCAGCACTGTTTTGGATCTTTCAGCTTGCTTTCTACTGATTCAGGCACCTTTCTTTCTACCGGGTGATATTCCTGCTCCTGTGTTTTTTCAAGATAACCTGTCAGATCCAGCCGGCTGATTCCCAGTCCGATCAGAATTCCTGACGCACATGCCAATAATCCCACATATCCCTTTTTCATATTATAGTCATCCTTTAAGAATTAGTTTTATAATGCTTTTAGGATTACTATATCAAATCTTGCAATCACTTTCATCATAAATCGCATATTTTTATGTGTTTTATTGCATATACAGCTTTCAAAAAAACTGCCTGCGGCAATTTCGCAGACAGCTTCTATTTCATCATCTCTTCAATTATCACATCCAGCATCCGAAGCACGCTTTCCTGCTTCTTCGGTGTGAGCCTTTCCAGCTTTCCTTCCACTACAGAAGTATGTTCCATTCTGGTAAGAGGAATCACTTCCTTCAGCACTTCATTCGGTTCCGCACCTAATACATTCAACAGCTTTACAAATGTTTCCATCGTAGGTGTTTTCACTTCCCGCTCAATCGCACCCAGATGGTTGGTACTGATATCCACCAGTTCAGCCAGTCTCTCCTGCGTAATTCCTGCCTCTTCCCTGTACCTGCGGATTGCCTTTCCCATTCCTTTCACACGCACACCTCCTCCTTCCAGTATTCACTAACGCTTAAAGCATTAGTCATGTAAATCCAGTATAATTGGTTGCAAATCACGCTTACAGTATCCATAAGGATTGCATTTATAACGCTTTTAGCGTTGGTCACATTTTTGGCACTCCATCGTCTGTAACTGGCACAGTCCTGCGATTGTAGCGGTAATTTACCCATGTTAAAATTGATATTGTCAAAATTATATGCAGAACGAAACGCAGCACTGCCGTATGGGAAGCCTCTCCTGCGGCAAATAAGCTGCGTTTTTTCTGTAAGATAGGAGGATCTTTACAATTTCATACTTTGATTTAGGACGCAGCCTGCATTGACCGGGCTGCGTCCTTTCTTGAGGCAGGAAAACCATAAGCAAAGGCAGGGGAGGTAATTCTCCTGCCGCTCTTATAAAAAGGAGGTACTTTTACGTGAAACACAAACTGAAAAACGCTCCGCCGGACACAAAACGGCATGTCAATTATGGCAGATGCCTGTATGCTGCATTTCTGGCTGTCACAGTCCTCTGCGGATACACACAGCCGGTTTTTGCCGCTACCATCTGGACCAAAGCCAATGAGATCATGAAGGATGTCTATAACCAGATTATCCTCATTTCCACCATTGCTGCAGTCGTAACGGCATCGGTTGCCCTTCTGATGATGAATTTTTCCAAAAGCGGAAAAACCGTGGACGAATCACGTGCATGGCTCAAGCGTATCGTCATTACCTGGGCGATCTTAAACGGGCTTGGCTTTATCATGGCTTACATCACCCCGTTCTTTGCAGGCGGAAAATGGAACGGATAGACGAAAGGAGATGCCACTATGGGAATACTTGACGGAATCGTGGAATGGATTGCCGAACAGGTCATGAACATTCTGGATCTGATCACCACTTCAGTCCTCGGTGCTCTGGGCTGTTCCATGGATACGTTTCTTCGCTACTTTCCTGCTGCCGAGACCATGTATCAGGTCTTTCTGGCACTGGGCATCGGGCTGATCCTCTTAAACTGGGTATGGCAGCTCTTTAAAAATTACTTTATGGGAGCCGGTATCGAAGCGGAAGATCCCATTAAGCTGTCCATCCGTTCCTTCCTCTTTATCTTTCTCACCTTCTATGCGAAAGATATTGTGGATCTGCTCCTGAAGATTTCAGGAACACCGTACAACTGGATTCTGACGGAAGACCTGCCGCCTTTAAAATTTGCGGATTTTAACTCCGTAGTCACAGTCATCCTGGGAGTCTGTGCAAATGGGGCGGTAGCCATCATTGCACTGATTCTGGTACTGATTCTGGCGTGGAACTACATCAAACTGCTCTTTGAAGCGGCAGAACGCTATATTCTTCTGGGGGTACTGGTCTACACAGCCCCGGCAGCTTTTTCCATGGGTGCCAGCCAGTCAACCGGAAATATCTTCAAAAGCTGGTGCCGGATGCTTGGCGGCCAGTTCTTTTTGCTTCTGATGAATGCGTGGTGCCTGCGGCTGTTTACTTCTATGGTCGGCACCTTCCTTGCCAATCCGTTATCCCTATAAGAAAGGAGGACCAAAATGAAACTTAGAAAGAAACTCATACCATTCCTGGTACTAACTGCCTGTCTGGTACTGTTTTGCTCCATGCCGGTCTTTGCAGCGGAGCTTACGGAAGCAGACGTGGAAGCGGCAGTTGCCAGTCAGGGAAAGGAAGCGGTAACCGGAAATGTCTTCGTCTGGTTCCTGTGTGCCATTGCCTTTTTAAAGGTATCCCAGAAAATTGATTCTTTTCTGGCATCGCTTGGCATCAATGTCGGCAATACCGGAGGAAACATGATGGCTGAACTTCTGATTGCAGGACGGAGCCTGACCGGTTCCATGCGTTCCCATGGTGGTGGCGGCTACCACAAAGCCTCTTCTCCCGGAAGTGCGGCTGTCGCAGGAAGCTTCCTATCCGGCGGGCTTGCCGGGGCAGTGGGAAGACAGGTACAAAGAGAAGCGGTCAATTCCGCAACCGGTTATACCGAACACAGCAGTATCGGAAACATGCTCTACCAGTCATCCCTGAACAAAGGCGGAGACTTTGCCAATCAGGTCATCAGCAACATTGCACAGGGAAATTACGGTCAGGTAGGTTCCATCAAGGGAGCAGACGCACAGAAAGCCTTTACGTCCTATATGGGCATCAATCCGGGCGGCGGTTCTTCCTATGATAATGTAGAAATCGGTGGCGGAAGGATCACCGGTACCGAAACCGGAAGCTCCGGAAACCGGGATTTTGCCCTGTACCATGCCGACCAGTATGCAGCTCCTACTCAGGGCGCCTACTCTACGGTACAGTCCGTGGATGGTTCCACCTGGTACAAGCAGTATGCACAGGATACGGTCGAAAAAACACCATATACTTCCGGCAGCGGCAAAGTAGCCTACAATGAATCCATTGTCCAGAAACTGCCGCCAGCCCCACAGCGAAAGGAGCGTATGTAACATGCCAAAAACAGCCTTGATGGGCAGTCCTCTTGCTGTCATCGGTACAGTATTCCGGCACAGGCGCACCCTTGCGAAAACTGGAGCAGCCGTCGGCGGTGTACTGATGCTTCCCATTCTGTTCCTTGTCATGCTTCCGGGACTCGTCTTCGGAGACCTCTCTGAAAATACCGGAGCACTGACCAGCAACACGGTAATCAGTGAAAATATCCGGGCTTCCAATCAGGCAATCGTGGAGGTGCTTCAGGAAAGCCATGATGCACTGCTTGCTAAGATCAATGCGGAAATTGCCAGACTCCCGGAAGGAGATACTGCCTCTATCAGCGATCCTTACGCTTCCAGTATCATCGTAAATGCGAACCAGCTCATCGCACAGTTTTGTGCCAGCCAGGATGACTATAAAAATATAAATATCAGCAAACTCAAAAGCCTGATCCGGGAAAACGAGGACGGGCTTTTTTCTTATGACGTTACTTCAGAAACGGTCACGGTGGAAGTTCCGGCGGAAGAAGAAAATGCACCACCCAGAAAGGTTACTTTTACCCACCATACCTACACGGTCAGCTATGCCGGAGATGCCTACTTTGCAGATCACGTCTTTCATCTGACCGATAAGCAGAAAAAAACGGCAGACAGTTATGTGGAAAACCTGACCATGTTCTTTGGCGGCTCCGCTTCCGGTCTTGCCATGACGGTAGGTGTCAGCGATGAGGTGCTGGCTTACCGGGCTACCATCCAGCAGGTCGCACAGAAATACGGCATGGAAGCTTATGTGGAACTCCTCATGGCAGTCATGATGCAGGAAAGCGGCGGGCGTGGAAGCGATCCCATGCAGGCGGCAGAAGGCGGCTTTAATAAGAAATACCCCCATGTCCCCAACGGCATCACCGATCCTGCTTATTCCATCGAATGTGGGATTCAGGAATTAAAGTATGCACTGGATAAAGCAGGATGTACCGGACCTACCGACCTGGACCGCATCAAGCTGGCGCTTCAGGGTTACAATTACGGCTCCGGCTATATCGACTGGGCAATGGAACGTGACGGCGGCTATACCAAAGAAAACGCCATTGCTTATTCGGATATGATGTGTGCCCGTCCGAACTGGCATTATGACCGGTATGGGGACAAGGAATATGTGGAGCATGTTCTCCGGTATTATCAGATTACCAATACCGGCGGAAGCTATCCGGCAAACGGAATGCAGATTCCCCACTATCTCCAGACCGATTACGGGAACATCCCTTATGGCGGCGGCTCCATCGCATCTTCCGGATGTGGACCTACCAGCTTTGCCATGATCGCCAGCTACCTGACCGGGAACACTATTACCCCTCCGGATGCAGTGGCATGGTGCGGGAATTCCTATTATAAGCCGGGAGTTGGAACCTACTGGAGCTACTTTCAGGCTGCAGCCAGTCATTTCGGCTGTGGCAGCGTCACACAGACCAGCAATGCCAATACGGTACTTCAGGCACTCTCCGAAGGCCGTCCGGTCATCTCCTCTCAGCGGGCAGGACTTTTCACCAGCGGCGGGCACTTCATCGTGCTCCGGGGTGTTACGGCAAACGGCAAGGTACTGGTCAATGATCCCAATGACAGTGACGCAAAGAACTATATTAACCGTGAATTTGATATGATGTCGGAAATCCATGCCACGGCAAATGCCTACTGGATCTTCGACAAAAAATAAAGGAGCCATTATGAACAGAACAAAAGTGATTCTTTCCATTTTTCTGATGCTGTTTCTGCTGCTTGCCGGACTGGTTCTCCCCAGTTTCTGGAAAAGCCAGAAAAAAGAAGTTTCCGGAAACAAAGGCAGGGAACCGGCAAAAGAAACAGCAGAAACAAATTCCGATACCCCCATGCCGGAATATCTGGATTTTGATGCTTTAAAAGCATTTTTCTCCGACAGCCAGATTGCTTCTCTCAAAGAGCAGTTTCCTGTCTACCTAAAAGAATATGTCAAAAAAGAACAGACAAGCATCACCTTCCTGCCGGGAAAAACCAGCTACCCTACCGAAACAACCGTCTGCCTGATGTTTTCACTTTCCGATCAGGATACGCTTCCGGTTACCTACCACACCCCGACAGGTGTGTTTTTATTTGGAGAAGACGGGGTACAGGTCTCTGCAGATACGACTGTTTACGAAAAGCAGACCGATGATTCCCTGCCATCACTGACTTCGCAGGACATCGAACACTTGCAGGAAGGCGGGTATCCGGATACTTCTGACAGCCCGGAAGCTCCGGACACAGAATCCGGCAGTGCCTCTGTGCCTTCCGAAGATGCGAAAGATACGAAAAAGGAGGTGCAGCCATGACACAGCCAGAAGAAACACCGGTTTCCTTTATCCCGCCCAACTTCATTGAGAAAGGCAAGATTCTAAACGGAACCTTTGACATCCGCAATGCCATAGAAAGCATTGTTCTTTCCCTGGCAATCGGTATCCCTGTTTTCCACCTGCCGCTGTCCCTGACTGCCCGCATCATCATTCTCTGCATGACCGCACTTCCGGCGGCAATGGTAGCCCTGATTGGAATCGGCGGAGAGAGCATCACTGCCTTTCTGATGAATGCCCTGCGTTTTGTAGTGAACCGCAGGGTAATCTGGAGGTCCGACAGTCTTCCGGAAGGAAAGCCACGCAGGAAACCACGTTTCAAAGAGCCAAAGACAAAGAAACACCGGAAAGCAGAAAAAATGGCAGAGCCTTCCAAAGTAATGGCATCGGCTCCCCCGCAGTCTGAACCGGACGCACCAGCCCCGCCAAAAAGTAAAAAAAAAGAACACCGGCAGTTTGATACCTCCACCAAGCGGGGCATCAAAAAACAGGCAAAGGAAGATATCCGTTATCTGAAGTGGGAGCAGAAAGAAGCCAGCCGACAGAAAAAAGAGGCGGCGAAACAGATAAAAATCCAGAAAAAAACGGAAGCCCGGAGACGAAAGGAGGAAGAAAAACGGGCAGTTTCCGAAAAGCGGGCGGCAAAAAAAGAGCAGAAAAAGAAGGTGGTTTCCAAGAAGGACGCCTCATCTGCCACGGCAAACCCCGTTTCCCGGAAAAAGCGAAAGAAAGACCAGACCTTGGAGGATTATCTTCCGGTGGAAAAAATCGAAAACGGGATCGTCTATACCACAGACGGACGGTACGTGAAGATCCTGGAGATTGAACCAATCAACTTCCTGCTTCGAAGTGCCAGAGAACAGCAGGGCATCATTTACAGCTTTATCAGCTACTTAAAGATCAGCCCGGTCAAACTCCAGATCAAGATGATCTCCAAAAAAGCAGACATCAATAAGCATTTGGAGCAGTCCCGGCTGGAGCTGGAGCGGGAAACCGATCCTCATTGTCAGGAACTGCAGCGTGACTACATCCAGTTTGTCCAGAACTTAAGTTCCAGAGAAGCAGTATCCAGACGGTTCTTTCTGATTTTTGAGTATGAACCCTTCAACGCCAACCGGAAGGAGGAGGAACGGGAAATCCTTGCCGCCCTTGAGACGGCATCCCAGACTGCCAAAACCTTTCTGTACCAGTGCGGGAATGAAGTGGTCACCCATGACAATGAGGATGAATTTACCACAGATGTCCTGTACACACTGTTAAACCGTACCCTTTGTACGGAGGTTCCGCTTCCGGACCGGATCAGCACTGTACTGTCCGCCTATACAAAGGAAAATCGCATGGAGGAACTGGATCACATCCGGATCAACGAGTTTCTCGCACCGGAAAGTGTGGATTTCAGGCACTCCCATTATGTGCAGATCAATGGGCTTTACCATTCCTACCTGCTTGTGCCGTCTGACGGCTACAAAAACCGGGTAACTCCCGGATGGCTGTCACTCCTTGTCAATGCCGGGGAAGGGATTGATATTGATTTCTTTCTCCAGAAACAGCCAAAGGACAAGATTCAGCAGCGTCTCGGTCAGCAGATCCGTATCAACCGTTCCAAATTAAAGGATGCGTCCGATACCAACACTGACTATGACGATCTGGACTCTGCGATCCGCTCCGGTTACTTCTTAAAACAAGGGCTTGCCAATAACGAAGATTTCTATTACATGAATCTTCTCATTACCATCACCGCCACTACTCTGGAAGAACTGCAATGGCGGATTCAGGAAATGAAAAAGCTCCTGATCTCGCAGGATATGAACTTACACTCCTGCTACTTTTTACAGGAACAGGGCTTTCTCTCCTCCCTGCCGCTGGCAAATCTGGACAAGAAGCTTTTTAAGCTGTCCAAGCGGAACGTACTGACTTCCGGGGCGGCAAGCTGCTATCCCTTCGTCAGCTACAGTATCTGCGATGATAACGGAATCCTCTTTGGGGTAAACAAGCATAACAATTCCCTGGTCATTGCGGATATCTTTGATTCCAGGCAGTACAAGAACAGCAACATCTGTATCTTAGGCTGTTCGGGAGCAGGAAAGACCTTCACCATGCAGACCATGGCACTAAGGATGCGAAGAAAAGGCATCCAGGTGTTCATCATCGCTCCCCTAAAGGGACACGAATTTTACCGGGCTGCAAGGAATGTCGGCGGAGAATTTATCCAGATCTCCCCTGCCAGCAAAAACTGTATCAACATCATGGAAATCCGAAAGGTGGATAATTCTGTAAATGAACTTTTAGACGGACCGACCCTCGATGCCTCCGCACTGGCTGGCAAGATTCAGCGGCTTCATATCTTTTTCAGCCTGCTGATCCCGGATATGTCCCATGAGGAGAAGCAGCTTCTGGATGAAGCCCTGATCAAAACCTATGCCTTAAAAGGGATTACACATAAAAATGAATCCCTGACAGATCCGCAGCATCCGGAGCAGTACAAAAAGATGCCCATTCTGGAGGATGTCTACAATGTCCTGCTGGAAAGCGAGGATACCAAACGTCTGGCTCATATCCTGAACCGCCTGGTTCACGGTTCTGCTTTTTCCTTTAACCAGCAGACCAATGTGGACCTGACCAATAAATATACGGTACTGGATATCTCCGAACTGACCGGTTCCAGCGATCTTTTAACGGTCGGCATGTTCGTTGCCCTGGATTATGTCTGGGATAAAGCGAAGGAAAACCGTACCGAAGAGAAAGCCATCTTTGTCGATGAGGTCTGGCAGCTCATCGGTGCATCCAGCAACCGACTTGCAGCGGAATTCGTACTGGAGATTGCCAAGATCATCCGGGCTTACTCTGGAGCCGGCATCTTTGCCACGCAGGATTTAAACGACTTCTTTGCTCTGGATGACGGGAAGTACGGCAAGGGTATCATCAATAACTGCAAGACCAAGATCATCCTGAACATGGAGGATGAAGAGGCACAGCGGGTGAAGACTATCCTGCATCTATCGGAAACAGAAGTGATGAACATCACCCATTTCCAGCGGGGCAACGGTCTGATCTCAACCAACAACAATAACATCACTGTGGAATTTAAGGCTTCCAATCTGGAAAAGGAGCTGATTACCACAGACCGGCAGGAGCTTCTGGAAATCCTTGCGAAACAGAAGAAACAGGCTGTGTAACTTTTGGCAGCACTGACGCTGCCCTTTTCATTTGAACTTCAAGAAGGAGGAGACTTATGTTACAGACATACAAATCCTATACCAGACGGACGCTGGCTATGCTGCTGGCAGTCCTTGTCGCAGTCGGCGCATTGTTTTCCGGCAGTTTTCCGGTTCATGCAGCCGACGGCACCATCAGCTATAAGGCAGGTGCCAATATCCCTTACGGCAGCTATTTTACCTCCCGCATGAGCTTTGACGGGAGCAATACTGCCTACTGCGTGGAACCACTGAAGAAAACACCTTCCTCTGGTTCCTATTCCTATGACCTTTTAAGCCAGAACTCCCCGCTCAGAAAAGCGCTCTACTACTTAAACGGCGGTTACGGCTACGATAAAGTCGTCAAGGATAAATATTTCAGTGGCTGGAGTGATGATAACAGCTATGTCATCGGACATCTGGTTGTCGCTTACATCTATGCCGGTAATTCCGCTGACACCGGAGCTTTCCATGGCGCCCCGCAGTCCTATATTGATAAAGCACTGGAAGTAGCCAGTGCCATTCAGGGACTTCCGAACCCACCGGAAGGCTTCCGGGCATTCATCGTTCCGGGACAGGGCAGCCAGACCATTGCCGGAAGCTGGTATCAGGTTCCAAACGGCTGGATCGAACTGAAAAAATCTTCTGCCAACGGAAGCGTATCGGACGGGAATCCGAATTACAGCTTAAAGGGTGCTGTGTATGGGATCTATCAGGGTGAGAAGCTCATCCAGAAACTGACCACTGATGAAAACGGGTATGCCAGATCCGGCGAACTGGAGGAAGGCGATTATACCATAAAAGAGCTCTCTGCTTCCAAAGGCTACATTGTAGACACCAAAGCTCACAAAGTCACCGTAAAAGCAGAACAGACTTCTGCTGCAAACGTAACAGATATTCCGCAGAATAATCCCATGAATCTGGTGCTTGAAAAGCTGGATACCGAAACAAAGAAAGCCTCCCCACAGGGAGCAGCTTCCCTTGCAAACGCAGAATTTACAGTCAAGTTCTATACCGAGCAGTCTGACAGTGATCCTGCGGAAGCTGGAAAGAAACCGGCACGTACCTGGGTATTAAAAACAGATGTTTCCGGAAAGATGCATTTTACCAAAGATTCCTTTGTAAGCGGCGATGCCTTTTACTATACCAGTGATGGCAAGACCGTCTGTCTTCCGCTCGGTACCATAACGGTACAGGAAAGCAAAGCCCCTGCCGGATACCAGCTCAATCCAACTGTCTTCGTACAGAAAATTACAGGTGACGGTAAGCAGGAAATGGTTTCGGTATACCAGTCTTCTACCATAGAAGAATCTGTCATCCGTGGCGGAGTGAAGATCCAGAAACGTGACAGCGAGAGCGGAGAAGCAAAACCGCAGGGTTCTGCCACTTTGGAAGGTACTGTCTTTGCGATCACTACGTTAAATGAAAATCCGGTATTAGTAGACGGAACATCCTACACGAAAGATCAGGTTGTCCTTACACTTACTGCCGATAAATCCGGTTCTGCTGCAACTGCAAAAGATGCTCTCCCATTCGGACATTACCGTGTGGATGAAACAACTGCACCTTCCGGTTATCTGAACAGCGGAAAGATCTCTGTAGAATTTGACATCACAGAACAGGGAAAAATCGTGGAACTGACTGCAAAAGACAATTCCATCTCCAATCAGGTCATCCGCGGGGATCTGGAATTTGTCAAGATTGCTGACGGCAGCCAGAACCGTCTGGCAAATGTGCCATTTAAGATCACTTCCAAAACAACAGGCGAAAGCCATGTGATTGTGACAGATGCCAACGGTTATGCCAGCACTTCCTCCAAATGGAACAAACATACCGCAAATACCAACCGGGGTGAGTCTTCGGAAGACGGCATCTGGTTCGGCACCTCCAAACCGGATGATTCCAAAGGCGCTCTCATTTACGATACTTACACTCTGGCGGAACAGCGTTGTGATTCCAACAAAGGCATGGATCTTTTAACCTTTGAAGTCAAGGTTTATAAGGATTCTGTTCTGATACAGGTTGGAACTCTGACCGATGATGCCATTGAGATCGGCACGACTGCTCTGGATGCCGAGACCGGTACACACATGAGCCAGCCGGCAAAAGAAGTGACCATTGAAGACGTTGTGGAATACGAAGGACTGAAAAAGGGCCAGAAATACAAACTGACTGGAACCTTAATGGATAAAAAAACCGGGGAACCAATCCTTGTGGATGAAAAACCGGTGATTTCTGAAACTGAATTTACTGCAAAGAAATCCTCCGGCTCCGTCAAAGTAACCTTTACCTTTGATGCAACTTCCTTAAAGGGAAAAACAACCGTTGTCTTCGAGGAATTATATCAGGATGAGATGCAGCTTGCAGTCCATACCGACATCAACGATGAAGACCAGACCATCTATTTCCCGGAAATCAAGACTACTGCGAAAGATGCGGACACGAACTCCAATATTTCCTGTGCAAAGGAAGAAATCACGCTGGTGGATACGGTTTCCTTTAAGGGGCTGGTTCCTAACCAGAAATATGAAGTGACTGGAACTCTGATAGATAAAGAAACAAAGAAACCAGTCGAAGCAGACGGAAAACCGGTGACAGCAAAAGCATCCTTCAAGCCAAAAGAATCCGCTGGTACGGTAGATGTTACCTTTACCTTTGATGCCAGCTCCTTAAAAGGGAAAACAGTAGTTGTCTTTGAATCCCTGGCTTACAAAGACAAGGAAGTTGCCGTACACACAGACATTGCGGATGAAGGACAGACTATTTACTTCCCGGAAATCAAAACCACTGCAACAGATGCTGCTTCCGGCACACACTATGCAAAACCGGAAAAAGAACTGACGCTTACAGACCTTGTGGAATACAAAAACCTGATCCCAGGCAAAGAGTACAAGCTGACAGGAACACTCATGGATGCGGAAACCGAAAAACCTTTCGATGTGGATGGCAAAGCTGTGACTGCAGAAACAAGTTTCACTCCGGAAGAAGCTAACGGCAGCGTAGAGCTTTCCTTTACCTTTGATGCCTCTGCACTTTCCGGAAAAACGCTCGTGGCATTTGAAACAATGACTTTTGAAGATCACGAAGTAGCGGTACATGCGGACATCAAAGATGCCAACCAGACCATCTACTTCCCGGAAATCAAAACCACAGCCAAAGACGGCAGTGACGGGGATCAGGATGTCTCTGCTTCCAAGGAAGCGACTATCGTAGATACGGTCACTTATCATGGTCTGATGCCTGGATCTGAGTACAAAGTCATCGGAACCCTGATGAATAAGGAAACCGGAGAGGCTTTGTTAAAAGACGGAAAACCAGTTACCGCTCAGGCAGAATTTAAAGCAGAAAAAGCTGGCGGCTCTGTGGAAGTTACCTTTACCTTCGACGCTTCTGCTCTTGCCGGACAGGATGTGGTTGTCTTTGAAAAGCTCTACTATACAGACGGAAAAACCGAGCATGAGATTGCTTCCCATGAGGATCTGAAGGATGAAGGTCAGACCGTACACATGACGGAGCTTCCGAAAGAACCGGAGACGCCTCCGGTAGCTCCGCCTGTAAAGACCGGCGATGAGACGCCGCTTCTCCTGTATGCCGAAATCGCCATAGCTGCACTTGCAGGTGCAAGTGTCCTGGGCATCGTTTACTTCAAACGCAAAAAGAAACATCAGTAACTCATAACGAAGACTCCTGCAGGCAGCTCCCACATGGAACTGCCTGCTTCTTTAGTAGGTGATGAATATGAAACACCCCCACTGCAAGACAGATGCCAAGCACATCCGTCATTTTCTGAACCTCTGTGAAGGGAACTGGCACTCCTGTATCTACGTCTGGTGCCGCACTTGTAACGCACAGGAAAGCTGTGAGAACTCTGGCTTTTTATTCCATCCGGATGAAACGGGAAGCCCCTGCATCCTCCCTCTTTCAGATGCAGCGCTTTTGTTTCCCCGGATACCGGAGCCAACCGAATGTACCGGAAGCATGAGCATTGCTGCTTTTACAGAGCTTTATCTGCCCTATCTGGCCGCTCAGAAGCTGCCTTTAAAGCCATGTCCCATTCCGGCACTGCTCCGGCTTCAGGAGAACCAGCAATATGACTGGTAACAAAAAGTTGCACTTTCAGGCTCTTATACGTACAGGATATGTAAAGAAAGGAGGCACTGCCTATGTTAAACGTAATTTCAATCATCCAATGTATCGATCAGGTCTTTACGAACCTGATATTTATTCCCATGATTTTTGTCCTGTATGTGAAATTCCGTCCGAAAAAGCCATGGACCAGAAGGCGCAGGAACACTTACCTGCTCTGTCTGGTACTGATCAGCTTATTCCTGCTACGGATTTTCTGTGAGAAGTTCATCTTTACACCGGTTAATTATCCACGTTTCACAGACAGCGGCTTATTCCCGCTCATCCGAGCAATTTTCTATCCCGGCATCTGAAAAATGGGGATTCGTGCCATTTAGTCCGAATCTGGGATCAGTATCCGCTTGCGTCCTATGGGAATTCATCACCTGCTTACTTACAATATAAGTATACAGTACGTACTGGTTATTCACGTACACGTTACGTATCGTGTATGTACAAGCGAGGTGAAAACAGATGAAGAAACCAAAAATCATCCGCTGCCCTTACTGCGGCGGAACAGCAATATTAAGAGATGCATCCTTTGTATATGGAACGCATTCTCATGGCGGACAGGTTTATGTCTGCTCCCACTATCCATCCTGCAATTCCTATGTCGGGGTACATCCGGGAACCAAGATACCAAAAGGAACGCTCGCCAACCGGGAGCTTCGTCAAAAGCGGATTCAGGCACATCGAATTTTCGATCAGATCTGGCAACAGGGCATCCTTTCCAAACCGGAAGCATATCGCTGGGTGGCAGATAAGTTCTGTCTGACAGATAAGCAGGCTCACATCGGACAGTTCAGCAACTATATGTGCGACCAGCTCATTCGGGAATCCGCAGATGTTTTAAAGAACAACCATATTCCCTTCCGCCTCCGGGCAGCCAGCTGAAAGGCGGTGATTGATGATGACCTTACCACTAAATAAAAAGCAAAAACAACTGGTGGAAAAATCCATGGATCTGGTTCCGATCATGATTCGTTCCATGACCCGCACCGCTGCCTATGTAACTGAGGAAGAACAACAGGAATTATGTCAGATTGGATATCTGGCTTTGTGCCGGTCGGCTGTCGGATTTGAGGAAGGAAGATCATTCCAGCCTTATGCCAAAACTATCATCCGTCATGCCATCTTTGACTACTGGCGGAAAATTGCCCGTGACCGCTCCATGCTCTGTTCTCTGGACGAAGCATCATCTGAAGATGAACATCTCCATTATCGTGATTTGTTTTCCTACGAGGATACACAAACAACTCACCCGGAAAAGGACACAAACCAGACCTTGCTTCTTGAGCATTTAACCCAGCTTGGCACCGGACAGTCCTCAACTATTCAGAAGGGAATTGTAGCCCTCTATCTGCAACAGCAGGGATATACCAGCTTTGACTTGGCAAAACACTACCAAGTACCAGCCAATCGTGTACGGGCATGGCAGAGCAAAGCACGGAAACTATTACAGCAGGATGATGCACTCTATGCACTTCTGACTTAACCTTGAAGGAGGGAACTTTTATGCTGACACTTTATACTGCTGTCGGAACCTTAAAATTTCAAAAAACGACAGGCGGAAAATCCATTCCTCTTGTAATCAACGATGGACAAGAATATGGACTATCGGATGACGAGCTGCTGCTCTGGAGCTGTCTTGCCTTCCAGATTCTGACGCTCCATGAACTCCAGGATGCCTATACCCTGCGCCAGATACAGAAAGAAGGTCCGAAAGGCTTATCCTTCCAACACTATCTGAACCGACTTTCCTTACGCGGTCTGGTTGTAAGCGGAATTGGACTGACAGGGGTGGATGCCTTATATCGCCTTCTCGGCAGTCTGACCATTATTCCCTTGAAGGATACCTTTCCCATCCGGCTCTTTGGCTGCGTTCAGCTTTATCTGGAAGGAACTATTGGTGCAAAAGAGTTTGGCAGATATTTAAAGAAGAAACCCTCTTCACCGATGGAAGATACCATTCTGAAGCTGGCTGATAAGGTATCCCTCACGACCGCTGAGCTTGTCACAAGTATGGAGCAGGAAAAAGTAATCCACAACGAATCGGATATTATGGATGAGTTATACACAGAACCGGAGACAACTTACCAAACACTTGTGGATGATGTCCAGATTCACCATACCCAGTATCCAGTGCTGCAGGCTATTGCTAATTTGTACCTGAATAAACAAATCACATTTCATACATGTTAAAGGAAGGAACCTTATGCCAAAACCATTTTTCACAAAGCTGGTTGCCATCAGTGCAATCGGCTTTTTCTGTGTACTTTTTGGGTGCATCTTCGGGATCGCCACCCATGACCGGCTCTTTATCCTCATGAGCCTCCTCATCGGAATCTGCAGCATCTTGCGTGCACTCAGTTTCTACCACCTGATCCATACACATGCTTATCTGTCACTGGACGTAAGCTGCACGAAACGGGAACAGACACTCTTCGGGAAAAACCAGCAATATTGGTTTGCCAGTGATAACGGAAAGGAATACGCCTTCTCACTGGAAAAGAATATCAAACTCCTAGAGGGACATCGGTATCGGCTGTACTTCCGGAAACCACAGCAGGGAACAGGGCAATCGATGCCATGTGCCGGAGATATTCTCGGATATGAAGAACTCACCGATCAACTGCCGGAACTTCCGGATACATCCGTTTAGATAGAAAATGAGCCGCCCGTACTGCATCACCCCTACAGTTCTGGCGGCTCATTTTATTATAAATAACCTCTCTTATTTCTATCAAACAATAGTGTTTGTATCCGCTTCAATGCCATGAGCATTTACTGATGTGCGATAAAGAAGTAATAGAAGTGTAAAAAATTTTGCCGTTCCTATCCGGCACTCGCGCGTTGTGTCGGATAGGTCGGGCGTTAGGCTTCGGGCAAGTCAATCTTGCCGACAAAGCTGTAATAAATCTCAATATCCTGCCTGCGGGTGCCGTTCTCGTCATAGCTGCACTCATGCACGACGATTTTCTCAATCATTTCCCGCAAGAGGGTGGGGGTAAGTTCCTCAAAGGCAAGGTGCTTTCGGACGATACCCATAAACTTTTCCGCGTTGACGGTGGCGGCCTGCGACTTGTCCAGTTCGGCCTGCAAAGCGGCGGCGCGGTCTTTCAGTTCCCGCTGTTCCTGCTCATAGTCTGCCGACAGTTCCATGAAACGCTCGTCGCTGATTTTGCCGTTCACATTGTCCTCATACAGCCGCTTGATAATGCGGCTCACTTCGGCAATGCGCTCCTGCGCCTGTTCAAGCTGCTTGGTGGCTGCGGCGGTCTTTCTCTTGCCGCCGATCTCGTTCTGCTGGATAAGCAGCTTCACAAAGCGGCTCTCGTGCTTGGCGGCGTATTCGGTCACTTGCCGGAGATTGGAGAGGACACCGGCGGTCAACAGGTCGGTGCGGATAAAGTGCGCCGTACAGTCGCGGGTGCGCTTCTTGTAGCTGCCGCAGATGTAACAGTCCTGCTTGCGGTTCTTGTTCTGATACCGCTGCTGGTACATCACATGACCGCAGTCGGCGCAGAACAGCATACCGGAGAACAGCCCCACTTCATCATAGCGGTTCGGGCGTTTGCGCTGCTTGCGTAACTCCTGCACGCGCTCCCATGTTTCCCGGTCTATGATAGGCTCATGGTGGTTCTCAAAAATGGCCTGCTTCTCTACGGGGTTCTCTACACTGTGCTTGACCTTGTAAGAGGGCTTCTCCGTCTTGAAGTTTACCAGACAGCCGGTGTACTCCCGGTTTTCGAGGATATGAACAACGGTGTTCGTCGCCCATTTGCACTCATAGCCGGGGTGGTAGCGGCGGGTGCTGCCCGTCCTGCGGTATTCCAGCGTTCCCGGCGTAGGGATTTGCTGCTCCGTAAGCATACGGGCAATCTTGGTCGGGCCATTCCCGGCAAGGCAAAGCTGGTATATCTGCTGGACAACCGGCGCGGTTTCCTCGTCAACGAGATAGTTCTCGTCCTCGTCCATGAGATAGCCATAGACCGGCTTGCTGGTAACGGGCTTGCCGCTCATGCCTTTTGCTCGTTTTACTGCTTTGATTTTCTTGCTCGTATCTCTCACCAGCCATTCGTTGAACAGATTTCGCAGAGGGGTAAAATCGTTGTCCATGCCGCCGTTTGCGCTGTCCACATTGTCGTTGACAGCGATAAAACGCACTCCCTTTTGAGGGAACAGCATTTCCGTGTAAAACCCTACCTGCAAGTAGTTTCGCCCTAACCGGCTCATGTCCTTGACGATGACCGTACCCACTTTCCCGGCTTCAATGTCTGCAAGCATGGCTTGAAAACCGGGGCGCTGGAAGTTCGCGCCGGAAAAGCCGTCGTCGGTGTACCAGCGCAGGTTGGTAAAGCCATTCTGTTTTGCAAAGGCTTCGAGTATCCTTTTTTGGTTCGATATGGAATTACTCTCACCTTGCAATTCGTCCTCATGGGACAATCTCGGATAAAGGGCGGTAATGAGGTTTTGGGTGGCTTGTCTTAACATAAAATCCTCCGTTTCCGACAGCCAGCCCCACTATTCCGTAGCTTTATTGTACCACGGAATAGCGGGGGCTGTATAGCGGCAAAAGTGTAAAATCTGCTTCTTTATGGTTTGTCAAATTGCCGGTTTTTGTGTAGCAGCGGCTTCCGCTTCCAGTACCCGCGCCATTTTGTCGGCGGCGGTGGTGGTAGTGTCTTTCTTGAAATAGCCGGACACGACAAGGACGGAATTGCCCATGCGGATTTCCGTCACGCAGTCGGGGCGGCGGTCGGTGCGGGTGTCGTGCTGCTTGTTATCTGTCATAGGCAATACTCCTTTCAGTCGGTAATCAGTTTCTTCATGCTCTCCATTTTCCGCTGCGCGGCTTCCTGCCGGAAGTTGTCGCCGGTAAAGCGTACCGGGACGCACATGGAAAGCAGGCGGTCATAAATCCGGGAATGGGCGGTGTCCTCCGGGTTCCGCAGGTCGTCCAGCGCGAGGTTGGTCGTGACGATCAGCGGCTTGCCGCTGCGGTAACGGCTGTCAATCACATTGAAAACCTGTTCCAGCCCGTACTCGGTGCCGCGCTCCATGCCGAAGTCGTCAAGGATAAGCAGCGGATAGCGGCAAAGGCGGGAAATGTACTCGTTGCGCCCCTCAAAGCTGGCGGCAAGGTCATTGAGGATAAGGGCAAAGTTCGTCATGTGGACGGGGATTTCTTTCTCCATAAGGGCGTTTGCGATACAGCCCGCAAGGTAGCTTTTCCCGGTTCCCACGCCGCCCCAGAACAGGCAGCCGATATTGTCGGTTCGCATATCCTCCCAATGCTCCACATACCGGTGGGCAATCCCGGCCTGCGGGTTCCTGCCGTTGTCGTTCTCAAAAGTCCAGTCCCGCATGGTGGGGTCGGTAAAGCCCCGGCGCTTCAGTTCTTCCACGGTGTCAAGGTGCCTGCGCCGTTTCTCGGCGGCCTCCCGTTCCTCGCGGGCGGCTCTCTGGCAGTCGCACTCTGCCGGGTGGCGGTCACGGCCAAAGATAGCGGCCTTATCTGGCGCAAAATAGGCTTCTTTCGGCTTGCGGCACTTGCCGCAGTACAGTAAACCGTCCTCGCCGGTGTAGTCCTCCGGCTCCGGGGTGATGGCCGTCATATTCTCCAAAACAGCGTTGATTTCGTTCTTCATAAACTCTCGCCCTCCTTGCATGAGTAGTCTGGTATGCCCTTTTTCGGGGCTTTCTTGGCTGCGTCCTCCTGCGCCCATTTGTAGATTGTGGCGGCATGGCTGCGGTATCGCTTGCCGCTGGACGCGATATGGCAGGATAGCCGGTCAATGTAGTAGTTCCATTTGTCGGGCAGGTCTGCTTTCAGCCCGTCCAGTTCTGATTGCGAAAGAAAGACATTTTCATACCGGCCATAGGCGGCGCGGGCGGGCTGTCCCGTATCTAACTCTTGCTCTCTCTCTTTTTCTATCTCTATCTCTTTCTCTATCTCTATCTCTGGTGGACAAATGTCCGCTTGATATGGTGGACATTTGTCCGCCCCGGCCTTTGGCAAGGCTTTCTGCTCCTGCAAAGCCAGCCTTGCCCGCCGTTTCCGCTCCCCCTCGGTAGAGGATTGGCCGATAAGCAGTTCAATGTTGCTCATATACAGTGCGCCGTTCTGTAACGGCTCCACAAGCCCCAGCTTCATAAAAATCTGCAAGGCTCGCTCTACGGTGCCGACTTGCTGGCGGGTAATGGTGGCAATCATCTGCGCGGTGTAGGGGATATTTTCATCAAGTTGCAACTTCCCGCCGTTTTTCAGCGATTTCAGGTACAGTTTCAAGAGAATGTTGGAATAGAGGATGCCGTCCTGCATACTTTCCAGCAGCACGATAGCGTCCTCGTCAAAGTAATTCTCTTTCAGCTTGAGGTAGTAGTATTTTCGGTTGTCTGACATGGTTCCTCCTTTGGGTGGATTTGGGACGTTTGTACGCATTTAGAACGCCGTTTCCGGGGGAAAAGGATAAATGTATCAAGCCCCCGTTGAGGGCGGGCAAAAAAGCCTTGATTTACAAGGGTTTGACAGCCCCTAAATGCGTAGAAAGGTGGTAGCGTTTGCGCTGTCGCTCGGCTTCTTTGCGGCGGCGTACTCTGGCGGCGCAGTCGGGGCAGTATTTTCCCCGGTTGGATTTGGGAACAAATGCCGCCCCGCAGACGGCACACCGTTTCCGGCTCCCTCGGTACAAGAGGGCTGTGGCCAGTTCCCCGTCAAGGGGCAGGACAGCCACACGGAACCAGCGACACATGAGGGAAAGGGAAATGCTTTGGACGCACACGCAAGGCTCCCCGTCGTCTAACAGCAGGCAGTTCCCCTCGTCGTAGTTACAGCACTCATGCACCAGCCGCCGCGCTCGCCGGTACTGGCGGTAGTCCATTCTCGGCAGCTTATCGCTCATGGCTCTGCTCCTTTCTGCGGCGGGGTTCCTCCCGGCGCAAAATCTGGTCGATGTTCCGCTTGACGGTCTGCAACTCCGTGTACCGCTGCTTCTGTTCGTGGTAGGTGTTATACAGGCCGGATTTCTTGGAAACAAGCTGCTCGATCTCGTCCTGCAACGCTTTCCGGGCGGGCAGCTTGGTAATGCCATGCGCCTTGAAATACCGGGCGGCTGCGTCGGCTATGATAAAATCACTTTCATGCGCCTGCCGGTATGCGTCACGGGCTTTCTGCGATTTCTGCGCCCGCAGCCCGTCGCGGGCGGGCTTGGTCTTGGCATAGGCAAGTACCTGCCGCTGCAACTCCTTTTTCCCTTGTAGCTTCGTTTCCAGTGCTTTCAGTTCGCCGCTGGTCTGGCGCATTTCCTGATAGGCGGTATCAACGGCGGCTTCTAACTGCTCCGGGGAAGTGAAGCCGTATTCCTGATACACATTCAGCGTCGCGGCCATTTGTTTGAGGTTGTGCATGGTCGCCCAGTGTTCATAGCCCCGGCCTTTGCCCTCGGCCAGCTTCTTTTCGATGTCAACAAGCCGCTGCACGCCGTCCTGTTTCGGGGCGGTTTTTTGGGTTTTTGTGGGCTGTATGCCGGGTTTCCCCTGCCGGGGGTATTCGGGTATGGCTGTGGCCTTTTCTGTGGCTCTGGCGGCGTTCTGCTCCAAAACGGCAAGGACAGCGGCGCGGTCAAAGTCGTCGCCCAGCTTCCGGGCGGTAATGGGCTTCGTCCTGTCCGGCGTAAGGTAACTAAGTCGCCCCCGGCTCTCCTTGACGGTCACGCCCTCCCGCAGCAGCAGAGAGGAAAAGTCCTCGAATGAGGCCGCCGCCGACAGCGCGGCGCGTATGGTCTGCCGCAGCTTTTCCTTGTTCGTTTCAAACTTGGTCTGCCGGGGCGTGATACCGCCTGCAATCATGGGGGCGTTCTGCCTGTCCAGCGCGGCCTGTCCCTTTTTCTGCGCCCAATACTCCCGGTCTGTGACGCGGTTCTTGCTGCTGTTCAAGAGGTCGATTTGGTAAAGCCCCTCCCGGTGGCACATCTCCATGACTTCGGACTTGAAGTAGCGCAAGGCCGCGTCGGTACAGCGGTGCTTGCAACCGGCTTTCGTGTCGGCTGGCCTGTCCATGTAGGGCAGGAACGGCACTTCCTCTATCCGCAGGCTGTTAATGACGATATGCACATGGATGTTGCCGCTGTGGTTATGCCCGTCCGGGTGGGTGCATACAAGGGCTTGGTGGCCGGGAAAATGCTCGGCGCAAAACTTCTCGCCCAATGCCTGCGCCCGGTCTACGGTCAAGCCATTGTCCGGCCCGTCCCGTGGGTCAAAGCTGATGATATAGTGGTGGCTTTTCACATCTTCCCGCTGCTGGTTCTTCCCGTATCGGAGATTTGCCCGCATACACGCAACGGCAAAATCCTCGCCGCCGCAGTTCAGTGTGGACAGCCGGTAGTCCTCGCGGGGGATAAGCCTGCCGGTTTCATCAAGGACAGGCTTCATGGTAAACTCGTCGTGCTCAAAAAGCAGGTATTGTTCGGCGGCTCCGTAGTCGGCGTTTTTAGAGTTGATATGCTTGAGTGTTGCCAACCGCGTCACCTACTTTCTTGAGGACTTCATACTTGAGGGCGGCAAGGTCGGCTATGGCGGCGCGTACCTCGCCGGAGAGCGCATTGTAGGGTGCGCCGTACTCGTTCAGATACCGGGCTATCTGGTTGAGGTTGCCGCCGATCCTGCCGTACTCGGCGGCCAGCTTCCCGACAGCGGAGAGCAGTTCGTCATTGACCGCCGACACATGGATAACGGGGCGTATGGTGGTGCGCCGTATCGCCTGCCGGAGAAATTCGGACTGGCTGATACCATAGAGCGCAAGCCGCGCTGTGAAGTCGGCATATTCATCTTCGGACAGCCGGGTTTTCACAACGCGGCTGCGGTGGGGTGTGTTGTATCGCTTCGGCATGGGCTGTAAACCTCCTTTCACTTATCACAAAAAATAGGCTGGTCTGTTAGGTATTTCCGGGGCAGTTCTCGCAAAAAACGGCCTGCCGGATGGTAGCTACTCATAAAACAGCATCAACAATCAACTGAAACAGGGTAGCTGCCATACGGATTGCCACAAAAGCGGGTAAGAGGTCAAAGACTTCTTGCCCGCTTTTTCTGTGCCGCGTGGAACGATAGAAAGGCATTTTTGCGCTTTCAAGGGATACGATACTACTTGTTCTGTTTCCGTTCTCTGCAAGTCGCATAAATCAAGGCTTTTCGCCTGCCTAAATGTCCACGCTGGCATGGCAAAATGTTACGCAGTAGACCGCCATTTTTGAGGGTGGGGATATAAACACTCAACTCTTGTGTTTTCAAGTCTGCAAAACCGCGTTGTGTAAGGCGCTCTCGCTCTCTATTGCGTAACACATCATCATAGATTGAGGGCGCAAGCGGTCTATCCGTTTGCGCCCTCTTGATTACCCGACAGCAAAGACGGGCAAAGCCGTCAAGGACGCGAAGCGCGAAGTTTATCCTTGACGGCTTTTTCTGCCTTTGCTACTTGTCATCTGTCAAAGCGGAACTTGGGTAGTGCTTCCATTAAGGACGCTTTGAGATAATCTTGAATATCGTCGTTGATACTCCCTTGAAAGTAGGACAGATATTTGATGTAGCCGGTATAGGTTTGAATGACGGTGTTCACCGCTTCCGGCTCCCCGGCGGTTGCCTTTACAATCGTTTCATAGGGCAGCAAATTGTATTTCCTATTCTTCATCTTCTAACGCCTCCAGTTCTTTTCGTATGAAGCGCAATGACCTTTTTCGTCTACGAAAGATTGTGCTTCTGCAAACTCCGAATAGCCTTCCGATTTCCGTATCGCTGTAACCGAGGTAGTACCGCAAAAACAGCACTTCACGCCGCTTTTCCGGCAGACGCAAAAGCGCGGCCGCTAACTGCTCGCTTTCTACAATGACCGTTTCCCCACGAACGGTAAAAGTGGTAGGCATATCGTATTTCACAAAATACTCGTCTGTTGTGGCAATCGGCTCAAAATCAAACTCCCGAAGATAGTCGAGTGATACCTCAAACTGTTGCTTCCGCCGTATTTTCTTGTAAATACCCAGCGCCGCATGGTAAAGGACAATCTTGCAAAAGGCGTTGAAAGTGCGCTCGATATGTTCCCGATACTGCTCACTATTCATCATTTTTCTCACCCCCTTTCTTCCCAAGCAGGGGGCAAAATACCAAACGCCCACGCAGCATAAAACCGCATGGGCGTTTGGTACAGGAACTATAAGAGATAACTATATGACTTGTGTGTTCATACTCATAGGCGCAAAATCCCATGCAAGCGCAAGGGCTTTTTTTGACCGCAGGTTATGAGAAGAAAGATAATGAAATACAGACATATTGACACATCCCCAATACTGCTAAACGATAAACTTCTCTATGGCAGCAACGATTTTCTTGATTTCTGTATTGGTGGTGTTGATACATAAATCGTAGTTTGCTTTATTGCCCCAATCTTGTTCTGTATAAAATTGGTAGTAACGTGCTCTTTTCTTATCAATAGATATAATTTTTTGCTGCAATTCTTTATCCGTCATCGCCGCTGCGTCGGCTCCCTTTTCCCTGCAACGGGCAATTTTAGAACTTATATCCGCATATACAAACAAGCGAAAAGGGTTCAAATCTTGCAAAACATAGTCTGCACATCGTCCTACAATGATACAATCCGATTTCTCTGCCATTTCGCGGATTATTTCGCTTTCCTGCTTATAAATGGACAGACGATTTTCCAATGTATAGTTGGTAGGAATACCAAAAGTGCGAGCAGTTGTTATTGGTAACAGCGGCAGGGGCCTGCTTTCCTCCACTTGCAACACATAACTTTCCGCTAATTGAGTTCGTTTCATCAATTCATCAATAATCTCTCGGTCGTAATAGGCAATATTCAGTCTTTCGGCTAAACGCCTGCCAACTTCTCTTCCACCGCTTCCAAATTCACGGCCTATGGTAATGATCCGCTTCATATCATGTCCCTCCTTAAAATCCAACTTTCTGATTTTCTTTCTTGCGCTTTATGAAAACAATCAAAACAACTGCTATAATCGCCGTCATGATTTCACTGATAGAATGGCAAAGCCATACGGCTTCGCTGCCAAAAATCAGCGGAAGAACGGCAACCAAAATTGGCGGCCATATGACGCTACGGCATAGAGATACCGTAAGGGCGTTACTTGTGCGCCCATTTGCCTGCCAATAAGAAATCATTAAAATATTAAATCCTGCAAGGAAGAAACCGGAAAAGTAAGGTAGGCTTTTACTTTCCATAAAGTTGATTAGTTCAATATCTCCCGGATTGAAAATCGTGAAAAAGCCGCGAGAGAAGAACACGATCAAGACATAGCACAAAACGCCTATTGCTAAAAATGCTTTAATGGAAAAGCCAAGTAGAGATTTGCTCCGTTTTTCTTCCCCTGTCCCCATAAAATAACTAAATACGGGTTGCAAGCCCTGCGCCATACCAAGAAACAGTGTCAAAATAATCAACATTAAGTAGCCGATGACAAGGTAGGCTGCAAGTCCGATTTCCCCAAAGCCATAATGCACAATGGCAAAGTTATATACAAAGGTAATAATGCCAATAGTAAACTCCATGATAAAGGACGGGAAGCCAAGTACATAGACCGAGCAAATGCTCCGCCACTTCAGTTTGAATTTCGTTAAGTACAAATCCCCGCGCTTGAATATGAAATGGGGCAGCATAATTAAAACGCTGAAAATGGGGCCAAGTGCGGTAGCCAATGCTGCACCGGCAATCCCCATGTTCAATGGGTACATAAACACATAGTCCAAGACAATATTTGATACAGAGCCAAACATGAGGGCAAACATGGCAAGTTTTGGACGGTTATCATTACGCACCAGACCGCTTAACAAGAAACTGAAAAGCAGGAATGGGGAAAAGGTAATGATGTACCACATATAACTGATTGCTTCATCATGGATAACCGGAGTTGAGCCTAAAAGTTCAGCAAGCGGGTGAATAAAAATATTTCCCAATACGCTAATCAACAGCCCCATAACAGCCGTACATAGGGCGGCAAGGCTAAAAATGTGGCGTGCTTTTTCTTTCTCACCTTGACCGAGATGTGAGGAAATCAAAACGCCCGCGCCTGTGGCAACTGCCATAGACAATGCAATTAGTATCTCGACAAGCGGAACAGAAACGGCAGCGGCGGCCATAGCGTCGCGGCCAAGTCGATTGCCAATGAATACACCGTCAACAATCATATAGACCGAGTTAAACAGCAACCCTATCATTTGCGGTACGGCATATTTGGCAAATAAAGTGTGTGATTTGCCTTCATACATGATAATCAATCCTCCTAACAAATAAAAAAAGGCCAGCGTTTGTGTAACGCTGGCCTACTACACAATAAAATGAAACCCCGGCGGGCTGATTTTATTTACAGTCTATTTAATTTTTCCTTTTCTTTTACAAGTCCTATCGCCTCTTTTCCTGTTATGTGGTCGATTGTCATTTCCAACACACAAAGAGGCTTCCACCCACTGTTTATGGCATGATCGCGGCTTGCGGCAGTATCTTCCGGCGCATATTTGATTGCCAATTTTTCTATCGCTGCTCTCTTTTCGAGATCACCTTCGATTATCCGTATTTGTCCAAAAGCAATTACACTTCTAAAATAAGTTGTGTACTCCTCCGGCACAACTAAATCTTTATCAATCACACAAAACGACGCTTTTTCAGTTCTTTGAATAGCGTCTATTTTATGACCGCTTTTTGCGCCGTGAAAATAGATTTTCCCGTCGTCATACACATAACTGATTGGAACGGCGTAGGGATAATCGTTGTCGCCCAAAAGGGCAAGCACACCAGATGTCCCCTTATGCAGAATATCCGCAATCTCTTGCCGCGATAGTTCCTGTTTTTTTTGCCTCATTTCTCGAAATATCATATTGACCTCCACAAAAAAATAGATTTTTTTTTTTACTCCTTCCATGGCCGACTGGAGTAAGAATAAGCGTTTCTCGGCAGAAACATATATTTATTTAGAATATCACAAATTGCATGGTAAGTCAATATCATTTTCCGGATTTTCATTTTTATATAGTGAGGGGGAAAGTGCAACAAAAGCTGCCTTTCAAACGGGATATTGAGTGAGAGAAAGTAAAGGGTTTGGGATTTTCCCAACAAGCCAAAATCGCAAATGGGTACTCATTTGCTGTGCTTGCTCCCTACTCAAAACAAAGGAAAGGACGGGAAAGGAATGGAAAAGAAGCGAACAATCAAAGACGGGCAAATCGTTGTAAAAAATCCACTCTATCAAGAGTTGTCCACACACGAAGTTACAATTCAATCCGGCAGGACGTTCTATCGTTTTACGGGAAGCTACGACGGAAGCCGAAGCCTACCCCATAAAGTTTTACGGCTTATGGGGCACTCCCCTATTGATGAAAAAGACGAGGAGCGTTAAAATGAGTATAAGCAATCCTGTAATGGCAGACTGCCCGCCGATGAAAGGAGCAGAAACGATGTTAAGGCAGTCTGGCAAGATTACCGCCCTCTATTGCCGCCTATCCCGCGACGATGAACTAACGGGCGACAGCAACAGCATTGTAAATCAAAAGGCGATTTTAAGTAAGTACGCAAAGGAAAATCATTTTTCAAATCCATTGTTTTTCGTGGACGATGGATATTCCGGGACAAACTTCAACCGTCCAAGTTGGAGCGAACTTTTGGAAAAAATCGAAAACGGCGAAGTGTCCACCTTGATCGTCAAGGATATGTCGCGGCTTGGGCGTGATTATCTGAAAGTGGGATTTTATACCGAAGTCCTGTTCGTGGAAAAGGGCGTGCGTTTTATAGCTATTAACAACGGCATAGACAGCGCAAACCAGCAGGACAGCGACTTTACCCCCTTTCTCAATATCATCAACGAGTGGTATGCGAAAGACACCAGCAAGAAGATACGCGCGGTGATGAAGTCAAAAGGCGAAGCGGGGGAACACCTCTGCACCAACCCGCCATACGGCTACAGGAAAGACCCGGAAAACAAAAAGCGGTGGATTATCGACCCCGAAGCTGCCGAAGTTGTCAAGCGGATATTCGCCCTTTGTCTGGACGGTTACGGGCCGTCGCAGATTGCCCGTATTCTGAAAGATGATAAAGTCATAACGCCGACAATCCATTTTCAGCAGACAGGCAGGGCGACAAGGAACGCGCCGCCGGATAATCCCTTTAACTGGACGGGCGATACAATAGCCGACATTTTGGAGCGTCCGGAATATCAAGGGCATACAGTAAACTTCAAAACCTACAAGCAGTCCTACAAGAGCAAAAAGACCTGCAATAATCCCGAAGAAAAATGGCTTGTGTTTGAAAATACCCACGAAGCAATCATTGACGCTGACACATGGGCGCGGGTGCAGGAATTGCGGAAGAACAAACGCCGCCCGACGAGGACAGGAAAGACAAATATGTTTTCCGGCATTGTGCGCTGCGCCGATTGCGGTGAAAAGCTGTATTACTGCACAAGCAGGAACTTTGAAGCAAGGCAAGACCACTTTGTCTGCTCTACTTCAAGGCTCAAAGGGAAAGAGGTTTGCGCGACGCATTTTATCCGCGCCGTTGTCTTGGAACGGGGCGTACTCGCCCACATGAGAATGACGATTGCCTGTGTTGCGAACCATGAAGAACAATTCCGCAAGGCTATGGGTGCGAAGCAGAAAGCCGAAGCAAAAAGAGAACTCGCGGCGAAGCGTCGGCAACTGACGCAGGCAGAACGACGGATAGAAGAACTTGACCGACTATTCAAGCGTATTTATGAGGACAACGTAGGCGGAAAACTATCTGACAGCAGATTTCAAATGCTCTCTGACGACTACGAGCAGGAGCAGAAAGAACTGCGGGAAAAGCTGTTGCGGTTGAATGAAGAAATTACAGAACAAGAGGAACAGGCAGAGAATATCGACAGGTTTATCTGCAAGGTGCGGAAGTATCTCGACTTGAACGAGCTGACACCCACTATCCTAAACGACATGGTAAAGGCGGTATATGTTCACGCGCCGGACAAGTCGAAGGGTTATCGGGAACAACAGATTGACATTTCCTATGACCTTGTAGGAATACTCCCCGCGTCTTTACTGATTGACCTGCAAAACGGAGAAACGGCATAGCCGAAGCTACGCCGTTTCCTGAAAACATTCTTATGCTGTTTTATGCGTGCCGCCCCGA
>ERZ1026901.324-NODE-324-length-41127-cov-8.568003_pt1 | contig 41127 bp, 45 predicted proteins | sample MGYA00380179_ERZ1026901 | MGnify/ENA primary metagenome ERZ1026901 (study PRJEB33269, sample SAMEA4719815) | human gut metagenome | biome: human-associated habitat; feature: organic feature; material: feces | place: Cameroon | collected 2013-10 ... | reverse complement strand
ATATCAATATGTTATGAGTTGATTGGAAAGATAGGAAGTGTCAATGATTGTTGCGCTAAACGGCCTATGTGATCGCGCGCACATTAATGAAAGCATAAAAAAAGCCGGCATCATGCCGGCCCAAAAAATATAAACAAGACGATAAAAGGCTAATAACGGGGTTATCATGACACAGAAATCTAAAAAGGTATAATTGTATTCAGTGCTAATGTATTGTTTGGGTGAATTAATAAAACCATTATCCAAGATAAACATAAATCTTTATTGCTGTTTTTCCGGTAATTATTGCCGTTGCGCAAAAACTATCTATTTGCTCAAAAAATGATTGAGTCTTGACTGACTCATCCAATGTGGAAAAATGTGACTTTTATCACATAATAGTACTAAGTCTGAATTTTCCGGGTTATCTCAAAATGGAATACGGTTCGACAAAGATGGAAGAGAGACTCTCTCGCAGCCCTGGCGGCAAATTGGCTTTGTGGGCTTTCTATACATGGTGTGGCTATTTCGTCTGGGCAATGGCGCGATACATCTGGGTGATGAGCCGGATCCCCGATGCCCCCGTGTCGGGATTTGAAAGTGATTTAGGATCTACTGCGGGGAAGTGGTTAGGAGCATTGGTCGGATTTCTGTTTATGGCCCTGGTTGGTGCCTTGCTAGGCGGCATTGCCTGGTACACCCGACCTCGTCCCGCACGTAGCAGACGCTATGAATAAAAACTGCTAAGGTTGCGACTCTTTGGCAACGGAGCGCGTATGGACTTACAACACTGGCAGGCACAGTTCGAAAACTGGTTGAAAAACCATCATCAACATCAGGACGCGGCACATGACCTGTGTCATTTTCGCCGCGTCTGGGCTACGGCACAGAAACTAGCGGCAGATGACGACGTTGATATGCTGGTGATTTTAACCGCCTGTTATTTTCACGATATCGTGAGCCTGGCGAAAAATCATCCGCAACGGCAGCGTTCTTCAATACTGGCAGCAGAAAAGACGCGTCGCCTGCTGCGTGAAGAATTCGCGCAATTTCCAGCGGAAAAAATCGAGGCTGTTTGCCATGCCATTGCCGCACACAGTTTTAGCGCGCAAATCGCCCCTTTAACGGCGGAAGCTAAAATCGTTCAGGATGCGGATCGGCTGGAAGCTCTGGGGGCGATTGGCCTGGCGCGTGTGTTTGCCGTTTCGGGGGCGTTGGGCGTGGCATTGTTTGATGGCGAAGATCCGTTCGCGCAGCATCGCCCACTTGATGATAAACGTTACGCGCTGGATCATTTTCAGACTAAGTTGCTGAAGCTACCGCACACCATGCAAACCATAAAAGGCAAACAACTGGCGCAGTACAACGCGCAATTTTTAGTCGAGTTTATGGCGAAGCTCAGTGCCGAGCTGGCGGGGGAGAATGAAGGTATCGATCACAAGGTGATTGATACGTTTTCACCGGTTGGCTGAGCGCGTGGCCCTAAATGATGGTAATTATGTTAACCTGTCGACCATCTCAGATGGCCGGTTAAATCTATGCAGGAAAATATATCAGTAACCGATTCATACAGCACCGGGAATGCCGCACAGGCAATGCTGGAGCAACTGCTGCAAATTTATGATGTCAAAACGCTGGTGGCGCAGCTTAATGGTGTGGGTGAGAATCACTGGAGCGCGGCAATTTTAAAACGTGCGCTGGCGAATGACTCAGCATGGCACCGTTTAAGTGAGAAAGAGTTCGCCCATCTGCAAACGTTGTTACCCATTCCACCGGCACATCATCCGCATTATGCGTTTCGCTTTATCGATCTATTTGCCGGGATTGGTGGTATTCGTCGCGGTTTTGAATCGATTGGTGGGCAGTGCGTGTTTACCAGCGAATGGAACAAACATGCTGTACGCACTTATAAAGCCAACTATTATTGCGACCCGGCGGCGCATCACTTTAATGAAGATATTCGCGACATCACTCTCAGCCACAAAGAGGGTATAGGTGATGACGCGGCGGCGGAACATATCCGTCAACATATTCCTGAGCACGATGTTTTACTGGCCGGTTTTCCTTGTCAGCCGTTTTCTCTGGCTGGCGTATCGAAAAAGAACTCACTCGGACGAGCGCACGGTTTTGCCTGTGATACCCAGGGCACGCTGTTCTTCGATGTGGTGCGTATTATCGACGCGCGTCGCCCGGCGATTTTTGTGCTCGAAAACGTCAAAAACCTGAAAAGCCACGACCAGGGGAAAACGTTCCGTATCATCATGCAGACGTTGGACGAACTGGGCTATGACGTGGCAGATGCAGAAGATAATGGCCCGGACGATCCGAAAATCATTGACGGTAAACATTTCCTTCCGCAGCACCGTGAACGCATCGTGCTGGTGGGTTTTCGTCGCGACCTGAATCTGAAAGCCGATTTTACCCTGCGTGAGATCAGCAAATGTTTCCCTGCACAGCGAGTGACACTGGCGCAGTTACTGGACCCGATGGTTGAGGCGAAATATATCCTGACGCCGGTGCTGTGGAAGTACCTCTATCGTTATGCGAAAAAACATCAGGCGCGCGGTAACGGCTTCGGTTATGGAATGGTTTATCCGAACAATCCGCAAAGCGTCACGCGTACGCTTTCTGCTCGTTATTACAAAGATGGCGCGGAAATTTTAATTGATCGCGGCTGGGATATAGCCACGGGTGAGAAAGACTTTGACGATCCGCAGAACCAGCAACACCGCCCACGTCGGTTAACGCCTCGTGAATGTGCGCGCTTAATGGGCTTTGAAGCACCAGGAGAAGCGAAATTTCGCATTCCGGTTTCGGACACTCAGGCCTATCGCCAGTTCGGTAACTCGGTGGTCGTGCCGGTCTTTGCCGCGGTGGCAAAACTGCTTGAGCCAAAAATCAAACAGGCAGTGGCGTTGCGTCAGCAGGAAGCAAAACATGGCCGACGTTCACGATAAGGCTACACGCAGCAAAAATATGCGCGCAATTGCCACGCGCGATACGGCGATTGAGAAGCGCCTCGCCAGTTTGTTAACCGGGCAGGGACTGGCGTTTCGCGTTCAGGACGCCAGTTTGCCCGGACGCCCGGATTTTGTTCTTGATGAATATCGCTGCGTGATATTTACCCACGGCTGCTTCTGGCACCATCATCACTGCTATCTGTTTAAAGTGCCTGCGACTCGAACCGAGTTCTGGCTGGAGAAGATAGGTAAAAATGTTGAGCGCGATCGCCGCGATATCAGTCGCTTGCAGGAGCTTGGCTGGCGCGTACTGATTGTCTGGGAGTGTGCGTTACGTGGGCGCGAGAAGCTGACGGATGAAGCGCTTAGCGAGCGTCTGGAAGAGTGGATCTGCGGCGAAGGTGCCAGCGCGCAGATCGACACGCAGGGGATTCATTTACTCGCTTGATGCGTCCTGAATAACTGGCGCAACTACGGGTTTTGCCGGGAAGAGATATTTTCCCAACGTGACCAGTACCACCGCGAAGACAATCACGCCGAGCGCCAGCCATTCAATCTTAGACAGCGTCTCTCCGCCCAGTCCCGTACCCAGCAAGACCGCGACCACCGGGTTAACGTAGGCGTAGCTGGTGGCGAGAGCCGGACTGACGTTGCGGATTAAATACATATAAGCGTTAATGGCGATAATCGAACCAAACAGCGCCAGATAGCCGACCGCAAGGAAGCCTGAAAGGGAAGGGAGCGCCGTCAGTTTTTCACCCGCAATCGTCGACGCGATCATTAACACCACGCCTGCCGCCAGCATCTCAATCGCACCCGCCATCATTCCTACTGGCAAGGTAATGCGCGAACCGTAAACCGAGCCAAACGCCCAGCTAATCGAGCCGATTAAAATCAGAATCGCGCCCCACGGATTGCCGCTTAAATTGCCCCCGCTATTGAGCATGATGATTCCGGCAAGCCCAATGGCGATACCCATCCATTCCAGTTTGCGCGTTTTAATGCCAAACAGGCGGCTGAAGCACAGGGTAAAGAGGGGGACGGTTGCAACCACTACGGCGGCGATGCCGGAAGGAATATTTTGATGTTCAGCAACCGTTACCATGCCATTACCGACAGCCAGCAATAACAGGCCAATCAGCGCGGCATTGAGCAGCGGACGTAGCGGGGGAAGTTTGTGTCCGCGCAGTAGCAAAAATGCCATCAATAAAATACCGGCTGCCAGGAATCGAACGCCCGCCATCATTAACGGAGGCCAGCTTTCCACGCCAATCCGAATGACAAAATAGGTTGAGCCCCAAATGATATACAACGCAAACAGCGCGCCAAAAAGCGGTAACAACTGGCGGAAACGCATAATCCCTCACGGTGAAAATAAAAAGGTGGTTCATAGTAAACGTGAAAATCATTCTGCTGGCGAGAGATATAATTGCACTTGATTGTTAAAAAAATGTTGACCTATGAAGCAAGTATCAGAGCTGCCGTTTTTGCTTCATACTTACTCCCTTCAACAATAAAAATGAGAGGGAATGCTTTTGGCCGGGAGTAGTTTACTGACGTTGCTCGATGATATCGCCACACTGCTGGACGATATCTCCGTGATGGGCAAACTGGCGGCGAAGAAAACCGCCGGTGTACTAGGGGATGATTTATCGCTCAATGCACAACAAGTTTCAGGTGTGCGTGCCAACCGGGAACTTCCCGTGGTCTGGGGGGTGGCGAAAGGATCGCTGATCAATAAAGTGATTCTGGTGCCGCTGGCGCTGATCATCAGTGCATTTATCCCGTGGGCGATTACGCCTTTGTTGATGATTGGCGGCGCGTTTCTCTGCTTTGAAGGGGTAGAGAAAGTGCTGCATATGCTGGAGGCGCGTAAACACAAAGAAGATCCGGCGCAGAGTCAGCAGCGTCTGGAGAAGCTGGCGGCGCAGGATCCGCTGAAGTTTGAAAAGGACAAAATAAAAGGGGCGATTCGTACTGATTTTATTTTGTCTGCGGAAATCGTCGCCATCACGCTGGGGATTGTGGCAGAAGCGCCGTTGCTTAATCAGGTGCTGGTGCTTTCAGGCATCGCACTGGTAGTGACCGTGGGCGTCTATGGGCTGGTAGGGGTTATTGTTAAGATTGATGACCTGGGGTATTGGCTGGCGGAAAAATCCAGCGCGCTGATGCAGGCATTGGGTAAAGGGTTATTGATTATCGCGCCCTGGCTGATGAAAGCGTTATCGATTGTCGGCACGTTGGCGATGTTCCTCGTCGGTGGCGGGATTGTGGTTCATGGTATTGCGCCGCTGCATCACGCCATTGAACATTTCGCCGGGCAGCAAAGTGCAGTGGTGGCGATGATATTACCGACTGTTTTAAATCTGATACTTGGTTTTATCATCGGCGGCATTGTGGTGCTGGGAGTGAAAGCGGTAGCGAAAATGCGCGGTCAGGCACATTAATACTCGCACTGGCTATTATGCAAAATTCGCCATCTTCAACTAAGGTGAACAAGTTTCACTCGAAAAAAGGAGGCGAGTATGAGCTTTATGATTAGTGAGGAAGTTACGGTTAAAGAGGGCGGCCCGCGGATGATTGTCACCGGCTATTCCAGCGGTATGGTTGAGTGTCGTTGGTATGACGGTTATGGGGTCAAGCGGGAAGCTTTTCATGAAACCGAGCTTGTTCCGGGGGAGGGGAGTCGTCCTGCGGAAGAAGTTTGAAAGAGTATCATTAACATCAGGCCGGATCACATCCGGCCTGATATGCCAATGCCTGCAATGAATGATTGTCGCGTCTTGTTATGTCACCATTATAAAATTATGACTGTTTTGCGGTACGCTATCGCCAGGTTATGCCAGAATCATAAAAAAGCAGGTTGGGAGTCGTCAGGGTGCAGCACGAGACAAAAATGGAAAACCAGAGCTGGTTGAAAAAACTTGCGCGCCGCCTGGGGCCTGGTCATGTCGTTAATCTCTGCTTTATCGTAGTGCTGCTTTTTTCCACCTTGCTCACCTGGCGTGAAGTGGTGGTTCTGGAAGATGCCTATATCTCCAGCCAGCGTAATCATCTGGAAAACGTAGCTAACGCGCTCGATAAGCATCTGCAGTATAACGTCGACAAACTGATCTTTTTGCGTAATGGCATGCGCGAAGCTCTCGTAGCGCCACTGGATTTTACCTCTTTGCGTAATGCCGTAACGGAGTTCGAACAGCGTCGCGACGATCACGCCTGGCAAATCGAACTCAACCGACGACGCACCCTGCCAGTCAATGGCGTTTCGGATGCATTAGTCAGCGAGGGAAATCTCCTGTCTCGCGAAAATGAAAGCCTCGACAATGAAGTTACTGCTGCGTTGGAGGTTGGTTACTTGCTACGACTGGCGCACAATTCCTCGTCGATGGTCGAACAAGCTATGTATGTCTCGCGTGCCGGATTTTACGTTTCGACGCAGCCGACCTTGTTTACGCGCAATGTACCAACGCGTTATTACGGCTATGTCACCCAACCCTGGTTTATCGGTCATTCTCAACGAGAAAATCGTCAACGCGCGGTACGTTGGTTCACCTCGCAGTCAGAACACGCCAGCAATACTGAACCTCAGGTTACCGTCAGTGTTCCGGTAGACAGTAATAACTACTGGTATGGCGTGCTGGGGATGAATATTCCTGTACGTACCATGCAACAATTTCTACAAAACGCCATCGATAAAAACCTCGACGGTGAGTATCAGCTCTATGACAGTAAGCTGAGATTATTGACCTCTTCGAATCCTGACCATTCAACAGGGAATATTTTTGATCCTCGTGAACTCGCCTTACTGGCGCAGGCAATGGAACATGACACGCGGGGCGGCATTCGTATGAACAGTCGCTATGTTAGCTGGGAACGGCTGGATCACTTTGACGGTGTGCTGGTGCGCGTCCATACGCTAAGCGAAGGGGTGCGCGGCGATTTCGGCAGCATCAGCATTGCATTAACCCTGCTGTGGGCGCTCTTTACCTCCATGTTACTCATCTCCTGGTATGTGATTCGCCGGATGGTCAGCAACATGTATGTTCTGCAAAGCTCGTTGCAGTGGCAGGCGTGGCACGACACCTTAACCCATTTATATAACCGTGGCGCCCTGTTCGAAAAAGCCCGTCAGCTCGCTAAATTGTGTCAGACACACCAACATCCTTTTTCTGTCATTCAGGTCGACCTTGACCATTTTAAAGCGATTAATGACCGCTTTGGTCATCAGGCGGGCGACCGTGTGCTTTCTCATGCTGCCGGGTTAATTAGCAGTTCCTTGCGTGCTCTGGATGTTGCCGGGCGGGTCGGTGGCGAGGAATTTTGTGTGATTCTGCCAGGGGCGAATCTGGCGCAGGCCGCGGAAGTTGCAGAACATATTCGCCTGAAGTTAAATGAAAAAGAGATGTTGATCGCCAAGAGTACGACGATACGCATTAGTGCCTCGCTGGGGGTAAGCAGCAGCGAGGAAACAGGTGATTATGATTTTGAACAACTCCAGTCACTGGCTGACCGTCGGCTTTATCTCGCTAAACAGGCAGGGCGCAATCGGGTGTTCGCGAGCGACAACGCTTAATGGGCAGAGAGAAAATGGTCCAGGCCTTCACGCCAGCCTTCCGGTCCTTCTCGCTGCGTTCGCCAGACGCGGGCCGGATCCTCATGATGCAGATGCACCCCTTGACGATTTAGCCCTTTCACAATCACCGCGTAATCCATTACCTTCAGTAAGGGCGCATCGTTTGGCCCATCGCCCAGGCCAAGTGTGGTTGGGCGTTTGCCTGACAATTGTTGATAAGTCGCGATAATCCAGTTGGCAGCCTGATCTTTTCCGGCAGAGGCATCCAGGACGTGCCAGAAGCGCGCACCCTGCATAAACTGCAAGCCCAGCTCGTTCAGACGGGTGGTAAATTGCGCCATCCGCTCGTCACTGTCGCGCCAGATAAGCGTTACAGATGCCTCATGTAACTGCGTCAGTGCCGCCTGGCTACGGCTTAATCCCGTCCATTCGGCGATGGTTTCATCGTCGACATCATCAAAAGTTGTGAATTTAAAATGCTCTTTCTCACGCAGCGTATTTAATACCTGGCTGATTTCGCCATGGGTAATACCTGAGATGATGCGTGGAAAACCGTCTATATCCTGCCATTGCTCAGCTAGCTGGATCACTGCGCCATTTTCGGCAATCAGCGGTAAACCTTGTAGCCCCAACGTTTTTTGCAAGTACAGCATTTCCGCCGAGGTCTTACTGCTACAGAGAATGACGGGAACATTCGCTTCGCGTAAACGGCTGAGCCAGGGGGCAGCTGGTTGCCAGTCATAACTATGACTGTCCAGCAGGGTGCCATCAAGATCGCTAAAAACCAGTAGTGGTTGTTGAATTGAAAGCATGGTTGCGCAGTACTCCCCTTACCAGGATGATTCTCAAAACAGCACAAATTATCAAAGATGATTTTTTCGGGAGCGATCCCGTTGACGCCAGAGCCACCAAGGGGTGACGCGCGTCACATTTCTATTCATAAGTAGCGTTAATCATTCATATCACGAATATTTTCTTGTCAGCGAAAAAAATTGCGGATAAGGTGATGAACACATCAGATTTCCTGGTGTAACGAATTTTTTAAGTGCTTCTTGCTTAAGCAAGTTTAATCCCGACCCCCTCAGGGTCGGGATTTTTTTATTGTGCATTCAACGATTCACTTCAGAGACGCTGAAGTCATGAATATCCAGTTCGAAGGCATCCGCCAATTCACGCCATGTATGATATTCACGTCCATCGACACTAACGTGTTCAGGATCGTGCAGGCTGCGATGAACTTCGCTTTCGCTAATTTCATTGATCGCCGCCAGCAGGGCATCGACATCGACACTGACCTCACGTTTTGCGGTATCGCTGTACTCTTTTGCGGTTTTCATCATCTTTCCTCGCAACCGTTACTCTGTTGTTGCCGCCAGTCGTTAAGTCCGCCTGGCATCTCTTAAGTATAGACCGTCGAGAAAATCAGCACTCGCGCGCGCCTGGCGCTGCCAGAAAAACGAATTTGTTCTACACTGGCACAAAGCCACAGGAGGAAAACGATGAAGGTGAATGATCGGGTAACAGTCAAAACGGATGGCGGTCCGCGTCGTCCTGGCGTGGTACTGGCAGTTGAGGAGTTTAGTGAAGGCACAATGTACCTGGTTTCGCTGGAAGACTACCCGCTCGGCATCTGGTTCTTTAATGAAGCAGGGCATCAGGACGGTATCTTTGTGGAGAAAGCAGAGTAATCTAATTCAGCCTGACTGGTGGGAAACCACCAGTCAGAATGTGTTAGCGCATGTTGACAAAAATACCATTAGTCACATTATCCGTCAGTCGGACGACATGGTAGATAACCTGTTTATTATGCGTTTTGATCTTACGTTTAATATTACCTTTATGCGATGAAACGGTCTTGGCTTTGATATTCATTTGGTCGGAGATTTGAATGGTTCCCTGACCTGCCATCCACATTCGCAACATACTCGATTCGGTTCGGCTCAATGATAACGTCGGCATATTTAAAAACGAGGTTATCGTTGTCTCTTTTTTCAGAATATCGCCAAGGATATCGTCGAGAGATTCCGGTTTAATCGATTTGGAACTGATCAATAAATTTTTTCTGACCAATAGATATTCATCAAAATGAACATTGGCAATTGCCATAAAAACGATAAATAACGTATTGGGATGTTGATTAATGATGAGCTTGATACGCTGACTGTTAGAAGCATCGTGGATGAAACAGTCCTCATTAATAAACACCACTGAAGGGCGCTGTGAATCACAAGCTATGGCAAGGTCATCAACGGTTTCAATGTCGTTGATTTCTCTTTTTTTAACCCCTCTGCTCAACAGATACCCGGTTAAACCTAGTCGGGTGTAACTACATAAATCCATAATAATCGTTGACATGGCATACCCTCACTCAATGCGTAACGATAATTCCCCTTACCTGAATATTTCATCATGACTAAACGGAACAACATGGGTCACCTAATGCGCCACTCTCGCGATTTTTCAGGCGGACTTACTATCCCGTAAAGTGTTGTATAATTTGCCTGGAATTGTCTTAAAGTAAAGTAAATGTTGCGATATGTGAGTGAGGTTAAAACAAATATTTCGCCACAGGAGTATCCTGGAAGATGTTCGTGGGTATTATTTTTCAGATAATCCTTAGGATAACAAGATAAACATTAGGGAATCATATTACAGGTAATTCGCTGATAATATCTGCCAGCAAATTAAAAATTTCACTGAATAAATGTTCGCAAAAAGGCGCAATTAACGGCATTAATGCCGCCATTAATGAGATACCGACAGTCAGAGTTAATGGAAATCCAATAACAAAAATGGATAATTGCGGGGCCATACGATTCAGTAAACCTAATGCCAGATTCAGTGTCAGCAGCAGAGTAATGAGCGGTAACGCCAGCATCAGTCCATTGAGGAAAATCAAACTCCCTGCTTTGGTGAGTGCCAGAAACGCATTGCTATTCAGCGGCTCGCCACCAATAGGCAGGGTGTGAAAGGTATCCACCAGCAGTGAAATCAGCCATAAATGACCGTTAAATGTCAGGAACAGCAGTAACGCCAGCATATCCATGATGCGTGCTAAAACGGGCATATTGAGATGGCTGCCCGGATCGACAAACGTCGCAAATGACAGCCCCATTTGCAGACCGATAATTTCGCCAGCCGTTCGTACAGCGGCAAAGGCAAACTGCATGGTAAAACCAAGCGCAATGCCGATCAGGATCTGCTGCACGGCCAGCCACAGAGCAAAGAATGAAAAAACAGGAACATCGTTGGCAGGTAATGATGGGGCAATGGCGAACGTGATCATCATTGCCAGACCCAGTTTTACCCGTTTCGGCACGCTGCGTTCGCTCAGAATTGGCGCGGTAGAAATGAGCGCCAGCACGCGCAGTAACGGCCAGAAGTACAGACTTAGCCAGGAAAGCCATTGATCGCTTGTCACCTGCAACATTGTACGGGCTACCCGATGATATACGGCAGGTTAGTGAACAAGGTACGGACGTAATCCAGCAACAGATTGAGCATCCACGGTCCGGCAATAATAATGGCGATAAATACGGCGATGATTTTCGGAATAAACGACAGCGTCATTTCATTAATCTGCGTGGCGGCCTGCAAAATACTGATGATAAGGCCCGTGACCAACGCCACCAGCAACAGCGGGGCAGCCAGCGCCAGCGCAACTTTCATCGCTTCAGTCCCCATCATCATGACCGATTCAGGTGTCATTTTGCCTCTCTAGCTGTAAAAGCTCTGCGCCAGCGAACCGACCAGCAATTGCCAGCCATCCACCAGTACAAACAGCATCAGTTTAAAGGGCAGAGCAATGGTGGCCGGGGGCACCATCATCATCCCCAATGCCATCAGTACGCTGGCAATCACGAGGTCGATAATCAAAAAAGGAATGAAAATCGTGAAGCCTATCTGAAATGCGGTTTTCAGCTCGCTGGTCACGTAGGCCGGGAGCAAAATGCGCATTGGCACGGCTTCAGGTCCCTGCAACGGGCCGGTATTCGCCAGTCTGGCAAACAACCCTAAATCAGCCTCGCGGGTCTGACGCAGCATAAACTCACGCAGCGGCTGCGCCCCTTTTTCCAGCGCCTCCTGCATTGAGATTTTCTCTTCGCTGAACGGCTGGTACGCATCGACATAAATTTTGTCGATCACCGGCGACATTATAAAAAAGGTCAAAAACAGTGCCAGCCCCAGCAATACCTGGTTGGGTGGTGCGGAGGGCGTGCCCAGCGCGTTTCGCAATAATCCAAAAACAATGATGATACGGGTGAAACTGGTCATCATCAGTAAAATCGCTGGAATAAACGTCAACGAGGTGATGAACACCAGCGTCTGCACCGGGAGGGACCAGCTTTGTCCACCGCCAGGCAGCGGCTGACTGGTGATACCCGGCAGTTGTGCGAAGGCGAGGGGGGGAACCAGCCAGAGAAGAACAGGTGCGACAGACAACAAACGACGCATCAGGATCTCCCGCTACGCTTAAGCAAGTTTTTCATGACCGACTGAAAATCGGTCTGCGGTATCTCTTCCGTTGGCGCAGAAGAGGGAAGTTTATGCAGCAGATTGATTTGCCCTGCGGTAACGCCGAGCACCAGGCGTGCATCTTCCACATCGACTACCACGACCCTTTCACGCGCGCCCAGCGAAGCACTGGCGCTAATTTTCAGACCGTTAACGCCAGTTCGTTTGGGGGCAAATCCCAGCCGTTTTACCAGCCAGGCAGCAGCGAGGATCAGGGCAATAATGGCGATCAGTGCGCCGCTCACCTGCAGCAGCGGCGCAGCAGAAACCGGCGCGGACGGTTGCACAGTAGCGTGGTTATTCATCGCTAACGGCTCAGGCGGCGCATTCGCTCAGACGGAGTAATGATATCGGTGATCCGCACGCCATATTTATCGGCAACGACCACCACTTCGCCCTGAGCGATTAAATAACCGTTGATCAGAATATCCAGCGGTTCGCCTGCCAGGCCGTCCAGCGCTACGACTGACCCTTGTGTCAGGCGCAACAGCTCTTTGATGGTCATCCGCGTGCGGCCCAGTTCGACGGTCAGCTTAACCGGAATATCCATAATCAGGTCGATATCCTGCAACGTTCCGCTGACATCACCGCCGCCAAATTGCTGGAATACCGCGTCTGCAGCGCTTTTACTGCTGGTTGATTTTTGTTCGCTCAACGCTTCAGCCCACAGATCGTCCATTGCGCCGTTGTTATCATCGGCCGGATTATTCAAGTCACTCATTTGGGCTGTTCCTCGTTCAGAGAATTCAAAATCGGGTTAATCAAATGTTCAATCCGTAACGCATACTGGCCGTTGAGGGTGCCGTACTGGCTGGTCAGCACCGGAACGCCGTCAACATGGGCGATGATGCGATCGGGTTTTTCTATCGGCAGGACGTCGCCGGGTTTCAGTTTTAAAATCTGCGACAGACGCAGCGATATATCGGCAAAGTTAGCGACCAGCTCCAGCTGTGAGTGCTGCACCTGACGCACCAGGTTATCGCGCCAGTTCTGATCTTCATTTCGTGAGTTTTCCAGCGGCGGGTTAACCAACAATTCCCGTAGCGGCTCGATCATGCTGAATGGCAGGCAGATATTAAATTCGCCGGTCAGGTTGCCAATCTCCACATGGAACGGTGTGTTAACCACGATGTCGTTCGGCGAGGTGGTGATATTGGTAAATTTCACCTGCATTTCCGAACGCACGTACTCGACATCCAGCGGATTAATTGCCTTCCAGGCGTCGCTATAGCCTTCCAGCGCCAGCTTCAACATACGGTTGATGACGCGCTGTTCAGTATGGGTAAACTCGCGACCTTCCACTTTGGTTGGGAAGCGTCCATCGCCGCCAAACAGGTTATCCACGGCGATAAACACCAGACTCGGCGAGAACACCACCAGCCCTGTGCCGCGTAGCGGTTTCAGGTGGATTAGGTTCAGGTTGGTCGGCACCGGCAGGTTGCGGGCAAATTCATGGTACGGCTGAATGCGGATGGCCCCGACGGTAATGTCCGGACTACGGCGCAATAGGTTGAACAGCCCCATACGGAAATGGCGGGCAAAACGCTCATTAATGATTTCCAGCGCCTGCAAACGTTCGCGTACAACCCGTCGTTGGGTATTCGGATCGTACGGACGAATGTCACTATCGCCGCTAACACTGGCCGTCGGTTCGTCTTTGACTTCGCTGTCACCATTCAACAGCGCATCAATTTCAGCTTGAGAAAGAATACTATCGCCCATGTCGTTATCGCAGAATAAAAGCGGTATACAGCACGTCGGTGACATCCTGTTTCGGTTGCCCGGCAACAAGCGGGGTGGAAAGTGTGGCTTTAATCTCAGCAATCAGGCTTTTCTTGCCTTCTTCTGTCGCCAGTACGGCAGCATCCTGACGCGAAAACAGTAACAGCAAGCGGCTACGGACTTCCGGCAAATACTCACTTAGCCGCGAGCGGGTAGCTTCATCTTTTAGCCGCAGAGTTATGCCGATATAAAGCACGCGATCCGCATCACCCAAATTGACCGTAAAGGTATCCAGTGCATAGAAGACCGGGGAGGGCACGACGCGTTGCTGCGCTTTGTCGTCAGCAGCAACCTGATGCGAATGCCAGTAGCTGTAACCTGCGCTGGCACAGGCCGCGAGGGTAATGAATACCAGAATCGGGATCCAAAGCGATCGCTTGCTTTTCTTGCTTATCGCGTAATCAGTCATGTGTTGCGGTCTTCCTGTGTCGCTACTGCTTATCGGCTAATTATCCTGCGTCTTGAACGCAACAAAGCGGGGAAAAGACGCGGATTACGGTGCTACCTCTGACGTTAGGCGAAAATATCAACGCCGCTGTTGCCTGTTACGCGCCCTTGTAAAGAGACGGGAACGGGTAGCGCATCGTCGTCTTCACCCGCCAGAGGTTCATGATTTGCTGTGCGCTGGCTTTGCTGTTGCTGTGAAGCGGCCTGTTGCTGACCACTAAAGCTTTCGCCACTGATGTTGCTTTGCCCTAACTGAATGCCACTTTCTGCCAGCTGCGTACGCAGTACCGGTAGCGCAGCTTCCAGCGCGGCGCGTACGTGCTGATGCGGTGACACCATCTGGATTTGCGCCTGGCTATCATCCACTTTGAGGGAGATTTGTACTTCACCTAAATCCTGCGGGTGCAGACGCAACTCTGCACTTTGTTGCCCCTGGCGGGTAAACAGCGAAATATGCTGGCTTAATGATTGTTGCCATTCGTGAGAACCCAGCGGCGCACTCAAAACAGGTGCTGCGACGGTGGGCAGCGGCTGTGTCTGGTGCGGAGTGATGAGCGGGCTGACGGCAGCGGTCACCGGCGAAGGTGTGCTGATGACTTCCGCTTTACTCTGGGCTTCTGCTACCAGCGGTGTTACTGGCTGAGCTTGCGCGTCGGGGGCGTCATCAGGCTGTGCGGTTGTGAATTGCGCAGTAGTCAGTTTTGTGTAGAGAGTTGGTTTCTCTGTCGGTAACACGGTTGACGGCGCATCAGCCACTTTGGGCGTATTGTCAAAACCCGGCAACATCGCAAAAAGGGCGCTCAGGCTTGCGGTGACGTCTTCATTAAGCTCATCCGCTTTTTCGTCTTTTGTCGTATTTTTGTCAGCCACCGCAGCCAACGTCATCGTCTGAGCGGTGTTTAACGGTGTTGATGTGGATTGTTCGTCGTTGATGACAGGCGGTATTCCATCCTCAGGGATCAGTAAATCCGCTTGTTGCACATCGGAAAGAATATCGCTAACCAGCGGCTCGCCTTTTGTTGTGGGCTTCTCTGTTGCCACCAGCAACTGGGGGGCCGCTTTGTCGGTTGTTGTTTCACCTGCTAATGCTCCGCTCAACAATGCGAGAAAATCTTGTGTAACATCGCTGGCTTTACCGCCGGGCAATATGGCGGTGTCAACGTCAGCGGTAATCACGGGCGCTAAGCGAATCATTCGGGTTTCCTCATGGTGGCACGTTGGGCGAACTCATCCATCTTTTTCTGATCGAGACGGTTTTCTGCAAGCAGTGCCGCCGTGGATTGCCGTTCCTGCAGTGTCTGCCAGGCTTGCAAACGTTGTTTCTTTTCTCGCCAGCTGTTCAGGGCAATGTCAACTTTCTGCGTCCACTGATTAAGTTGCTGGCGATGCTGAGTAATGGCTTTTTCCAGCGTCTGGATAAACTGCTGATAGTTGATCCAGCGGTTACTGGTCATCCCGGCACTCATATCGCTGTTGAGGTTATTGCGATATTCATTCTGATAATCGATCAGCATTTTGAGTTGTTCCTCTGCCTGCTGGCATCCGCGACGCATTTCACCCAGCAGGCGCGCGGCATCTTCTACCTCTTTTTCTGCCAGATCTTTCAGGGTCGCCAGCGCGCCATGTTCTGCCATCTGCCGTTATCTCCTGCGTTTTCACACTGTCGGGAATATGCGCTCCAGCCCCTGGAGAGACTCTTCCCAGTCCGCGCGTTCAAAAATGCCTTGTTGCAAATAGCCCTCCAGCTGCGGCCACAGAGCGATGGCTTTATCGAGCATTGGATCGCTGCCTTTGGCATACGCGCCGACGCTAACCAGATCGCGGTTACGCTGAAAACTCGACAACAGCTGTTTGAAGGTGCGCACTCGCGCGTAATGTTGCTCGCTGATCAACGCCGTCATTGCACGGCTGATCGACGCTTCAATATCAATCGCCGGATAGTGTCCGGCTTCCGCCAGACGACGAGAAAGAACAATGTGACCGTCGAGGATCGCCCGTGCGGAGTCGGCAATCGGGTCCTGCTGGTCATCGCCTTCGGTGAGCACGGTATAAAACGCCGTAATTGAGCCGCCGCCGCTGATACCGTTACCGGCACGCTCGACCAGCGCCGGTAATTTGGCGAATACCGACGGTGGATAACCTTTGGTGGCAGGCGGTTCGCCAATTGCCAGCGCAATCTCACGTTGGGCCATCGCGTAGCGGGTGAGGGAGTCCATAATCAGTAACACATGCTGACCACGATCGCGAAAATCTTCGGCAATGCGCGTGGCATAGGCGGCACCTTGCATTCGCAGGAGCGGAGACACATCCGCTGGAGCGGCAATTACCACGGAGCGTGCACGCCCTTCGGCACCGAGGATATTCTCAATAAAATCTTTTACTTCGCGCCCACGTTCACCAATCAAACCCACGACAATGACATCGGCGCGGGTGTAACGTGCCATCATCCCCAGCAGCACACTTTTACCGACACCAGAACCAGCAAATAGCCCCATACGCTGCCCGCGCCCAACGGTAAGCAGGGCATTGATTGGGCGCACGCCCGTGTCCAGCACATGCTCAATTGGGGTACGTTGCAACGGGTTAAAAGGCGGGGTGATCAGCGCACCTGTTTCGGTCGTATCGGGGGAGGGAAGGCCATCAAGCGGTTTACCGCTGCCATCCAGAACGCGACCTAATAACGCCGGACCGAGTGGCAACTGCTTGCCGCTTTGCAGCCCTTCAGCCGAAATGTGTTTGGCATAAACGCGCGCGCCGGGCAGGACACCTTCCACTTCTTCCAGCGGCATTAAAAACAGCCGTTGACCGTTAAAGCCAACCACTTCGCTTTCTACTTCATGCGTTTCCGACCCGTTCTGGCGCTCAATCACACAGGTTGCGCCGAGCGGCAATTGTAATCCGGTAGCCTCGAGCACCAGCCCGGTGGCGCGGGTTAATCGCCCGTAGCGACGTACCGCAGGCAACTGCGCCATTTTGGCTTCGAAGTTATCCAGCGTGGTTAGCCAGCGAGTCAGGCGCGTGGTCATTACACCACTCCTGGTGCTGCCAGACGGCAGAGTTCTTGCCAGCGAGTAGCGACGCTGGCATCGAGATCGCCTTCATCGGCGGAGACTTTGCAGCCGCCTGGATGGAGCGTGGGATCGCCCCGCAAGCGCCAGCCATGCAAACTTAAGGTTGCGCCCAGCATATCATCAACACGTTGCAGATCATCCGGGTGCACGCGCAGTTGCGGTTTGCCACTGAATAACGGTTCTTGCTGCAATAACTGTTGGATCTGTTTGATCAGCGCCGAGTTGTCCACCGTTGGCGTTTGACCGATGACCTGGCGCGCCGCCTCCAGCGCCATCTGCATCAGGCGCGAAGCAATCACACTATCAAGTGCATCAAGGGTAGTTTGAAATTCGCTGACCAGTTGCTGCATCCGGGCATGAATTGGCGCTTGCTGGGATTTTGCCTGTGCCAGCCCTTGTTCCAGCCCCTGGGCCAGACCTTCCTGATAGCCCTGTTCGTGACCTTGCTGACGGCCTTCAGTAATCCCCGCTTGATAACCTTGCTCATGGGCCTGCATTTGCAGTTGTGCCAGTTGCTGCTCAAGGCTGGGTTCAGTCTCTTCAATGATGGTTTCTTCTGGCTCGGCCATTGGCACAAACTCTGCCTGTGGTGGCGCGAGATCGTCTGGCGTCCAGGTTTTCCACGGCAAATTATCAGACATAGGTATCCTCGCCGCTACCAATCACCATCTCGCCAGTTTCGGCAAGGCGGCGCACAATCAGCAGAATCGCTTTCTGTTCGTTTTCCACCTGCGACAGACGCACCGGACCACGGTTGGCGAGATCGTCGCGCAGAATATCGGCGGCACGCTGCGACATATTGCGCAGGAACTTCTCGCGCAGTGGTTGCTCGGCCCCTTTCAGCGCGATCAACAGCGATTCGGAATCTACTTCCTGCAACAGACGCTGGATGCTGCGATCGTCGACATCCACCAGATTTTCGAACAGGAACATCTCGTCGATAATTTTTTGTGCCAGCTCGCCGTCGAATTCACGCACGGCGGTAATAACGGCTTCTTCCTGCTGCGTTTTCATCAGGTTGATAATTTCGGCTGCCGTTCTCACGCCGCCCATTTTGCTGCGCTTGAGATTCTGACCGTCGAGCAAGCCATTCAGTACTTCGGTCAGTTCCGCCAGCGCGGCTGGCTGCACGCCGCCAAAGGTGGCGATACGCAACATCACATCGTGGCGCAGACGCTCATCGAACAACGCCAGAATATCGGCGGCCTGGGCGCGTTTCAGATGCACCAGGATAGTGGCGATAATCTGCGGATGTTCGTCACGAATCAGATCGGCGGCGCTCTGCGGCTCCATAAAGTTGAGCGTTTCAATACCGCTGGCGGTATCGCGGGTTTCGAGAATATCTTCCAGCAGGCTGGCGGCACGTTCTTCACCGAGGGCTTTGACCAGCACCGAACGCAGATAATCGTTGGCGTTGATATTCAGTGCGGCAAACTGTTCAGCTTCTTGCTCAAACTCCGCCAGCACATCGGTTAGCTGCTTGTTGGAGATCTGCGTGACGTTCGCCATTGCTGCACTCAGGGTTTGCACTTCGCGCTGGGAGAGGTGCTTGAACACCTCTGCCGCCCGGTCTTCGCCAATGGTCATCAGCAGGATGACGCTTTTATCGGTGCCTGTCAGGTTACTCATGATCGTTATTTATCCACTGGCGAATGACCAGCGCCACCACGCGCGGATCGTTATCAGACATTTCACGGATACGCTGGCTCATGACCTCTGCCCCCAGACGTTGGTTCGCGCGTCGTTGTTGGAGTTGTTCATCTTTGCTCAGGCGGACTTCCACCGCATCTTCCACTTCCTCGCGGGCCTGCGCCTGTTGCTGCACAGCTTTCATCGCCTCAGCGCGACGAGTTAGCTGTGGACGTACCGCTTTACGCCACAGTAGCCACGCCACCAGCAGTACCAGCAACCAGCGTCCGGCGCTCAGCAACTGATCGATAAATACCTGTTGTTGCCAGAACGGCAGTTCTCCACCGCTTTCGTCGCTGCTATTGAACGGCGAGTTAACGACATTGAGCGAGTCACCGCGTTTTTCAGAAAAGCCCATCGCCTCGCGAGTCAGATCTTCAATTTGCTTCATCTGTTCGTTGCTGAGAGGCAACGGTTTGCCATCTGGCAAGGTTTTGTAATTCACCACTACCGCGACTGACAGACGTTGCACATCGCCCACGTTCATTTTGGTATGACGAATGGTGCGATCGACCTCGTAGTTACTGGTTTCATTACGCTGTGTGCTACGCGGCCCACTATTGCTGGTGGTGCTTGCCTGCTGCTGGCGATTATTTTGATTTGCCGGAGGCGTGCTGATCGGTGCGTTATTTGCGGGTGCTGGTTGATTCGACAACGCACCCGGTACGCCGCCTGGATAACCGGAACCGCTTTGCTCGCTCTCATTAAGCTGGCGTGAGCGGAGCGCCGCCTGAGATTTATCACCGTTAGGGCGATACTGCTCTTCGGTTTGCTCCTTACTGGCGAAGTCCAGTTGCGCCGTAACCTGGGCGTGAATATTGCCGTTGCCGACAATAGGCGACAGGATCGCTTCAATACGCCGCTGAATTCGGCCTTCGACATCACTGGCATATTTCAACTGAGCATCATTAAGATCGCGCCCGCTGGTGTTGGACTGGGTTAACAGATGTCCGCCCTGATCCACCAACGTGACGTTCCCCGGAGGCAGACCAGCCACCGCGCTGGAAACCAGATGCACAATGGCGCTAATTTGCCCTTCATCGAGTGCGCGGCCGGGTAACAGATTTACCGTCACCGATGCAGAAGGGGATTTTTGCTCACGGACAAATAAAGAGGGTTTCGGCAATGCCAAATGGACACGCGCCCCTTTTACCGGGCCGATAGTTTCGATGGTACGAGAAAGCTCGCCTTCCAGCGCCCGCTGATAATTCACCTGTTCGCTGAACTGGCTAATGCCAAACTTTTCCTGATCGAGCAGTTCGAAACCGACCGCGCCGCCTTTGGGCAAACCTTGTTGCGCCAGGCGCAGACGCAGTTCGTGAACTTTTTCTGCCGGAACTTCAATCGCGCCGCTGGCTTCGCTAAAGCGGTAAGGAATATTCATTTGCGTCAGTTGGCTGACGATTGCGCCACCATCCTGATCGGACAGATTGCTGAATAATGTGCGGTAGTCGGGGGCTTTCGCCCACAGGATCAGTGCGACCATGACCGCCACTGCCGCGGAACCGGCAACAATCAATGGAATTTTCGGATTCGCACGCAGGCGATTAAGCCACTCAAGAGATTTTGTCTGGGCTGCAGTCGCATTCATCGCGCACCTCGTGGCTGATTATGGACGGCGTTATTGGCAAAGTGGAACAAGACTCACTCCCGGGTCAGCAAACTCGAAAAATTGACGCTCCCATTATTTGTGCTTTCGTTTTTTTCTATCCGCCAATAAACCCGTTTTTTTGTTGCTATTTAGCGCCTTTGTCTTATTGACTTACTGGTAGGCTTTGCTACCAGAAATTATCCGGGAGATGAAAATGTCAGCGATACAGGGGATTGAAGGGGTTATCAGTCAGTTACAGGCTACGGCGATGAGTGCGCGTGCGCAGGAATCACTACCGCAACCGACCATTAGTTTTGCCGGGCAGCTGCATGCCGCGCTCGATCGCATAAGCGATACACAAACCGCCGCCCGCACGCAGGCAGAAAAATTCACCCTCGGCGAACCCGGCGTGGCGTTAAACGATGTGATGACCGATATGCAAAAAGCCTCAGTTTCAATGCAAATGGGGATTCAGGTGCGTAATAAGTTGGTGGCGGCGTATCAGGAAGTGATGAGCATGCAGGTGTAAGTTATGTAACCTGTTGTTGATTACATCCGATCTCACCGCGTGGGGCATGGATGGGGCAAACACACTCAATTTCTGGTTTAAAATGGAACCTGATTCTGAAAGTTTTCTGCCATCCACGATCTGTAAACGCGATAACCCCCCTGAACATCAGAGTGTCTCCTTTAACACGCATCACCAGGTCGGTTGTTGTTACAACCACAGACGCAATAGTAACGTTTGGATAATTTAATCTTTGTTGATGTTTTTATTCATATTCCGGGCTAGGGAAATAATCAGGCGTGATTGTGTCACTGGAATAGAGATTTCTTGTGGCGTATGTGGAAGGGGCGTCTAGAGACAAGGCGTTTCCGGCTGGTGATAAATAAAGGCGCAGCACGTCGAATGCAAGAATGTGCTGCGTCTGGCTCATGGCAATTCATTATTTTCGCATAGCGTCAATGACAAAAATCGACTGTGTGGATCAAGTTGATAATCAGCAAACGGTTCGCAATCAACGAAACCATGCTTCAAATAAAGTTGATGGCAGGCCGTAAATCCAGCCTGTGTACCCGTTTCTAAGCTCAGGCGATGAAGGCATCTGTCATGGGCGACCTGCAAAATGTGGCGTAAAATCAGACTGGCGACACCCCGACGTAAATAATTTGGCGCGGTACGCATTGATTTCAGTTCGCCATGTTTATCATCCAGCAACTTCAGCGCACCAATTCCTGCGAGTTGTTCGCCTTCCCATACTGACCAGAATGTCACTGTCGGGTTACGTAATTTTTGCACATCTAAAGCATGACTGCTTTCGGGGGGAGACTGCTGCAGCATGCCGGAAATATGGTAAGCCACTAATGCTTGCACTGCTGGATGGGTGAGATCATCTGTTTTAATCGTGAACATGACGATTCCGTATTGGTGTTATTTTTGCAATATGCCAACAGGTAATGAAATCTTTGTCTAATAGAGATTTCTTATGACGCAGTATTGTTGAACAATAATCTCCAGGCTTATCAAACAGGGTGAATTAACGCTGCGCCCTGGTTTTTGACATTACCCACCGCGCGCGATACCGGGTGCCAGGTGAACTGGTTTGCTGACACACATCCCCTGGCTGCGATTTCAGATGCTTCTTTACCACCAATATCTTGCCGCATCCATTCCCGCGCAGCTTCTGGCGACAGTACCAGCGGGCGGCGGTCATGAATATCTACCAGACCCTGGTCTGCTGCTGCAGTGACAATTAAAAATCCTTCGGCTTCGTCACCACGCTCAAACGGTGTGCTACCTATCGCGGCTATAAAAACAGGTTGTCCATCAGCGCGATAGATAAAATAAGGCTGTTTTTTGTCGCCTTCTTTTTTCCACTCAAACCAGCCATCGGCAAAACAGATTGCCCGACCATGTTGCCAGAGCGGTTTAAACATACGACTGGTTGCCGCAGTTTCTACGCGGGCGTTAATCAGCGGCGGTTTATCCCACCATCCGGGAGCATATCCCCAGAAAACCGGATCCAGATGAAGGTGTTCATCACGTTCACTGAGCAGAAGAACTTTGGTTCCCGGCGCGACGTTGTATCTGCCAATGGGTTCGGGATCGTAGGGAATATCGCGTTCAATATCTTCCGCGAGAAGCGCAAGGTAATCTTCACGCGTTTGGGATTGGGCAAAGCGTCCACACATAGCAACCTCCTGAGATCATACTGAAAAGAATAGGAGAGGGGGCGGGTAAAATCTATGTGATACAGAGGTAACGATGTTCCCGCTGTTGGCCACAGCGGGAATGAGGGATTACTTCTGAATTAAATAACGAATGGTCGGCCCGTCTTGCTGAATATCCAGCACCGTATAGCCGTGATTACGCGCATCCAGTGGAATATTATTGATCGACTGCGGACAGTCGCTCACCACTTCCAGGATCTCACCTTTTTTTAATTGCGGCATCGCCTCAAGGGTTGCGACTGCCGGATAAGGGCAGGGTTCACCCACCATATCAAGGCGGTAATCAGGAACGATATTTTTCATGCGATCTCCTTAGCAGTCTGCGGTGCCGCACGGCGGAAGAAGCGTTTTTCCCAGCCGATAATCAACATCAGCGCAGCAAACAGCAGCAAATATGTCACCAGCAGGCCACCCATCGGACCAAAGGTTTTCAGTAGGTTGATTTTGTCCCAGTCGGTGGCCAGCGCCGGAGCGAAATCATCCCAGTAATACGCCAGAATCGTTGAGCCGATCACGTTGCCCAGACCGACCCACCAGTAGTGCACCTGGCCTTCTACCGCGCGGTACATCCAGCCGGTTTCGCAACCGCCTGCCAGCACGATGCCAAAACCAAACAGTAAACCACCGATTACCGCGTTCGGCCCCGCCCACATGATTTTGGGTTCAACGCCTAACTGGACGTAACTGAAGATCCCGATGGCACTTACCGCCATACCGATAATGATTGCTTTCGCCATGTGGGTACGTCCGGTGATCCACATATCGCGGAACGCCGAAGTAAAGCAGATTTGCGCACGTTCAATCAGTAAACCAAAGCCGACGCCAAACAGCATTGCCAGCCCCAGTTTTGGTTGGTTCATCGCCGTCAGCAGCGCCCAGCCCAGCATGCCGAAAAAGACCAGCATCCCGAGACGAAAACGACGCCGCGCCTGATCCGGTTTTTGCGTCAGCGGTGAGGCGGCAGAAACTTTCTGCATTTTCACGGGAATACGGAAGATGGGCAGCAGGGTAAAGCGCGCGCCAAACCATGAACCAATGGCAGTGGCGATGGCAAAGAACCAGGCATGCAGCGAGAACTGAGGAATGCCGGTAAAGAACGCCGCCAGGTTACAGCCCATTGCCAGACGCGCGCCAAAACCGGCGATAATGCCGCCAATGATGGCCTGCATAATGCGGATACGGCTGCGTGGCATGCGTAGTTTGACATTGTTGGCCCACAGCGCTGCAGCAAAGCAGCCGCCAAACATACCGAGGATCATCATGCCGTCGATGCGGGTTAATGGCGATCCTTCCAGATGGATAATTTTAAAATAACCCCACTCTTCAGCATGGACGCCGAACAGCTGCAGGAGCTGACCGCCCCAACGGGTAAATTCACCCGTGACAGCCCAAAAGGTGCCAGTGATGCCAAAGTAGTAAGTGGAGAGAATACCCGCCGCGATGACCGCAGGGATGGGTGCCCAGAATTTAATCAACCAGGCGTGTTTGAATTGCTGCCATGACATGTATGTAGCCTCTGAACTCAGAAGGTTTGAAACAAGAGTCGCGAATCATACATCAAGCAAATTTATTTTCGGGGTAATAATTCACAAAAATAATAGTTAGATCAAATTTCTCTCTGAACCTGGAAAGGCTGGCGACATCAGGGCTTTAATGCCACAATCCTCTTTTCTTCTCATGCAGGACGAATGATGAAAAAACTCGCAATTGCAGGCGCGCTCATGTTGCTGGCGGGCTGTGCCGAAGTCGAAAACTATAACAATGTCGTTAAAACCCCCGCGCCGGACTGGCTGGCGGGCTACTGGCAGACCAAAGGGCCGCAAAGTGCGCTGGTCAGTCCGGAAGCGATAGGCAGCCTGATTGTCACTAAAGAGGGCGATACCCTGGATTGCCGTCAGTGGCAGCGGGTGATTGCTGTGCCGGGTAAGTTGACATTGATGTCTGACGATCTCACTAACGTTACCGTAAAACGTGAGCTGTACGAGGTTGAGCGTGACGGTAACACCATTGAGTACGATGGTATGACGATGGAGCGTGTGGATCGCCCGACGGCAGAGTGTGCCGCCGCGCTGGATAAAGCGCCGTTACCGACGCCACTGCCGTAATGAAATCTCCCCGGCTTGCCGCCGGGGATGAATTTAAATCACCTCTTCGATAACCCACACGCTAACGCTGCCGCCGTTGCAAAAGAAGGTCGCTTCGCCGTTTTCGTCGGTCACTACGCTCTCTTGCCGATTCCCCAGAAAATCACGCCAGGTTTTATTGCCGTAATTCTCTCCTAAATTAATGGTTTTTTCGCCATCATCTCCGTTCGACATGACCACCACGCAGCCGGGATATTCGTCGGTGCCACTGCGGCTAAAGGCAATGCAGTTCGGATGGTCGAAAAATAACGTCTGTACACCGTGGGCGAAACGCTGACGGGCGAGAATTAACTCATCAAGTTGTTCGATTATTGGCATATCTATCGGATAGGTTTGCCCGTCACCACCGACATCTTCGTAATGTGCACCGTAGAGATCCGGATAGAACACCGAAGGAACGCCATTTTCCCGCAACAAAATTAGGGCGTACGCCAGCGGTTTAAACCACGGTTCGACCGGCGCTTCGAGGGCTTGCAACGGTTGGGTGTCGTGGTTGGCAACGAGGGTTACGGCGTGAAAAGGATCGGCTTCCACCAGCGTCCCAGTGAAAATCTGCGTCATGTCGTAGTCGCGTCCCATGCGCGATGCTTCATGGAATTTCATCTGCAGCGGCGCATCGAACAGCATGGTTTTGCCTTCCACCTGATCAATATACGTTTGCAGCTTATCAACTTCATGCGACCAGTATTCCGCCACAATAAACAGCGGCTTTGGCGCAACTTCCTGTACGTGTTCGATCCACTCTTTATAAAACCAGGCTGGAATATGTTTGACCGCATCAAGACGAAAACCGTCGCATTGTGTTTGTTCCATTACCCAGCGCGCCCAGTATTTAATCTCTTCCGTCACGGCATGATTGCGAAAATCGATATTCTCGCCCATCAGGTAATCGAAATTACCGAGTTCATCATCAACCTGATCGTTCCAGCCTTCGCCGGTGTAGTCGTTAACAATTTTAAAAATGCCATCTTCATCAGGGTTTTCGATATGGTCGATACCGCTAAAACATTTGAAATCCCAGATAAACTGCGAGTATTGCCCGGCACGCGCGGGGAAGGTGTAACGCGTCCAGCCTTCGCACTCAATGATTTCTTCGTCAATTTGCGTACGGTCATCAGCATTTACACGTTGCACGCGAATAGCTTCTTTTTCATCCGCCCCCATTTTGTGGTTGACTACCACGTCCAGTAGCACCGCAATGTCATTGCGTTTCAGGGCGTCAATGGCGGCCAGCAGTTGTGCTTTATCGCCATATTTAGTAGGGATGCTGCCTTTCTGATCAAACTCGCCTAAATCAAATAAATCATAGGAGTCGTAGCCGACCGAGTACCCGCCCGATGCGCCTTTATAGGCGGGCGGCAACCAGACCATATTGATACCAATATCATTAAAACCGTCGGCGCGCTCGGCCAGTTCAGGCCAGAGCTTACCGCCTTCCGGGTAATACCAGTGAAAACATTGTAACAGCGTGGGATTACGCATTCTTCGACTCCATTCAAGGGGAACATTAGAAGCGTAGCCGTAATCGGATTATTCGCGAGCCATCGGCTCGTTAAGATTCAAAAGAGGTTATCCTGCGGAGCCAGCACAAAGCCGCCCTGATCGCCATAGGCACTTAACACCGATTTTTGCACCGATGACTGACCGACCAGTTTCGCCAGTTCATCCATCCGAATCTGCAATAACTGCTTTACCCTGCTTTCGTTGTCGAGAATCAGGCGCAGCATCGGGCGGAGTTGCTCCTGCATCGTGGTGGACGGATCAATCTCTTCAGTCAGATGTGCAATCTCCTGCACCGCATTCACATACGCCATTTCGCTGGCGATGAGTTCGTCCCATTGTTCTTCCGTTGCCAGGCGTAACATGAGCTGGCTTTTTTCGACGAGTTGTTGCCAGGCGAAATACAAATGCGGTGCATGGTTCATCAGACTGGGTCCTGAATCAAAGAAGGGGAGAGTAACGACTCTTTCCAGGCATCGGCAATATTACGCATTAATGCTTCCACTTCTTCGACTGCGGAGACATCGTTGCGTAAATTGGCTTGCAGCAAGCGCCTGACCATATAGCTATAAAGAGCAATCAAGTTTTGGGTTAGTTCGTCTTTGCTCTCTTCATCAAGACTCACCCGCAGCCCGTTCTCAATGATGTTGATCGCTTTTGACAAAGAGACGCCTTTGCCTTGCTGATTGTTGTCCTGCATAAACAGGCGCGCTCTAACCAGTGCGCTCAGCACTCCATCAAATAGCATGGTGACCAGCTGTTGCTGGCTGGCGCTCATTACGGCGCTTTCGACGCCAATTTGTGCATAGGCCTGGGTGCCTTTTGCCGCGTACATGACCTGTCTCCCGATGAATATTGATTACTTGGAATTACTGTTGTTTTCGAACTGCTGCGTTAAGTAGCTGCTGGTGCTGTTTAACGAGGTCATTAAAACGTCCAGTTGGGTAAATTGTTCTTTGTAGCGAGCGACCTGCGCATCAATGCGATCGCTGGCGGCGTTGTAGTCTTTAGTTAACTTATTCAGGGTCTTACTAACGCCATCGGTAGCGGCTTTAATAATGCCCGTTGTCGAAAGCCAACTGGTCAGGTTGCTGCCGATGGTGGTCGTGATGCCGGTTTTTTTACCATCGCCAACAATCAATGCACCTACGCCGCTGGCATCTTTTTTCAATGCAGCGGTGAGTTTGTCGGCATCCAGTTCCAGTTTGCCATCGCTGGGATCGGTCGTGATACCAATCTGCGCCAACGTTTTATAGTTGGAAGAACTAACGGTATTACTCAGCATCGATTTCAACTGCGTCTGAATCGTCCGCAACGTGGAGTCGCCGAGCAGTGCGCCATTGCTAGAACTCTGGCTATCAGCTCCCGCATCTACGGCGGTGTATTTGGTCAGGCTGCTGAAGGTATCTATTAGCGAGTTATAGGCATTCACCCAGTCTTTAATCGCCGTTTGCGCTTTGGAGGTGTCCTGAGTGATGGTTAGCGTCTGGTTGCCCGTGGTGACATCGTTCAGGTTCAGGGTGATGTTTTCCAGCGCGTCGCTGATTGTGTTGTTGCTGTTCTCAATGGCGACGTTGTTGACCGTCAGCTGCGCATTCTGGGCGGCGACCGAGACCTCCATACCGTTGCTGCTGGCACTGGCGTCATAGCCCATAAAACTTTGTAGCGCATCATCACCGCTGACCGAGAGTGTCATCGCATTATCAAGGCCGGTGTCATTTGATGTGACTGACAGACGATATTCACCGTTACCCACGTTAATGATGCTTGCGCTTACGCCTGCTTTTGCGTTGTTGATGGCATCACGGATCCCGCTTAACGATGAGTTAGCCGCGCTGATATCAATGGTAATCGGATCTTTGTCGCCGCCTTGTTGAATGGTGAGTTTGCTGTCGCTAGTGGCGATCGCCGTTTTCGTATCGTCTCTGGTGGTGCGCGTGGTCAGGGTTTGCGCCTGCGCCAGATGGCTGACGCTGATGGTGTATTTCCCGGCGATGGCGTTACCCGCGGTGGTGGCACTGAACGCGGTGGTGCTGCTGGTAGTGCTGGTGGCGGAAAAAAGATCGGCTTTAGACAATGCAGTATTGGCGGTCTGGAAAGTCGTCAACGCGCTTTTCAGCGTACCGTAGGCGCTAAGTTTAGCGGTAAACGACGATTGCTGATTTGAAATAGGGGTTAGCGTCGCTTTTTGCGCGGCGGTGAGGCTATCGAGGATTGAACTTAAATCCAGACCTGACCCGACTCCCAGCGATGAAATACTTGCCATGCGATTTCCTTTTATCTTTCGACACGTAAAACGAATACCGGGGTTATCGGCCTGAATTGCGCAAAGTTTACGTTTAATTGTTTTTTTTAATAGCGGGAATAAGGGGCAGAGAAAAGAGTATTTCGGCGACTAACAAAAAATGGCTGTTTGTGAAAAAAATTCTAAAGGTTGTTTTACGACAGACGATAACAGGGTTGACGGCGATTGAGCCGACGGGTGGAAACCCAATACGTAATCAACGACTTGCAATATAGGATAACGAATCATGGCACAAGTCATTAATACCAACAGCCTCTCGCTGATCACTCAAAATAATATCAACAAGAACCAGTCTGCGCTGTCGAGTTCTATCGAGCGTCTGTCTTCTGGCTTGCGTATTAACAGCGCGAAGGATGACGCAGCGGGTCAGGCGATTGCTAACCGTTTTACTTCTAACATTAAAGGCCTGACTCAGGCTGCACGTAACGCCAACGACGGTATTTCTGTTGCGCAGACCACTGAAGGCGCGCTGTCCGAAATCAACAACAACTTACAGCGTATTCGTGAACTGACGGTTCAGGCCACTACAGGGACTAACTCCGATTCTGACCTGGACTCCATCCAGGACGAAATCAAATCCCGTCTCGACGAAATTGACCGCGTATCCGGCCAGACCCAGTTCAACGGCGTGAACGTACTGGCAAAAGACGGTTCGATGAAAATTCAGGTTGGTGCGAATGACGGCCAGACTATCACTATTGATCTGAAGAAAATTGACTCTGATACGCTGGGGCTGAATGGGTTTAACGTTAACGGCAAAGGTACTATTGCGAACAAAGCTGCTACAGTCAGCGATCTGACCGCTGCTGGTGCAACGGGAACAGGTCCTTATGCTGTGACCACAAACAATACAGCTCTCAGCGCTAGCGATGCACTGTCTCGCCTGAAAACCGGAGATACAGTTACTACTACTGGCTCGAGTGCTGCGACCTATACTTATGATGCGGCTAAAGGGAACTTCACCACTCAAGCAACAGTTGCAGATGGTGATGTTGTTAACTTTGCAAATACTCTGAAACCAGCGGCTGGCACTACTGCATCAGGTGTTTATACTCGTAGTACTGGTGATGTGAAGTTTGATGTAGATGCTAATGGCGATGTGACCATCGGTGGTAAAGCCGCGTACCTGGACGCCACTGGTAACCTATCTACAAACAACGCCGGCATTGCATCTTCAGCGAAATTGTCCGATCTGTTTGCTAGCGGTAGTACTTTAGCGACAACTGGTTCTATCCAGCTGTCTGGCACAACTTATAACTTTGGTGCTGCGGCAACTTCTGGCGTAACCTACACCAAAACGGTAAGTGCTGATACTGTTCTGAGCACAGTACAGAGTGCTGCAACGGCTAACACAGCAGTTACTGGTGCGATAATTAAGTATAATACAGGTATTCAGTCTGCAACTGCGTCTTTCGGTGGTGCGAATACTAATGGTGCTGGTAATTCGAATGACACCTATACTGATGCAGACAAAGAGCTCACCACAACCGCATCTTACACTATCAACTACAACGTCGATAAGGATACCGGTACAGTAACTGTAGCTTCAAATGGCGCAGGTGCAACTGGTAAATTTGCAGCTACTGTTGGGGCACAGGCTTATGTTAACTCTACAGGTAAACTGACCACTGAAACCACCAGTGCAGGCACTGCAACCAAAGATCCTCTGGCTGCCCTGGACGACGCTATCAGCTCCATCGACAAATTCCGTTCATCCCTGGGTGCTATCCAGAACCGTCTGGATTCTGCGGTGACTAACCTGAACAACACCACTACCAACCTGTCTGAAGCGCAGTCCCGTATTCAGGACGCCGACTATGCGACCGAAGTGTCCAACATGTCGAAAGCGCAGATCATCCAGCAGGCCGGTAACTCCGTGCTGGCAAAAGCTAACCAGGTACCGCAGCAGGTTCTGTCTCTGCTGCAGGGTTAATCGCCGTAACCTGATTAACTGAGACTGACGGCAACGCCAAATTGCCTGATGCGCTGCGCTTATCAGGCCTACAAGGTGAATTGCAATTTATTGAATTTGCATATTTTTGTAGGCCAGATAAGGCGTTCACGCCGCATCCGGCAACATGAAGCGTAATTTGTCAGCAACGTGTTCCCCGCCACCGGCGGGGTTTTTTCTGTCCGCAATTTACCGGTAACCCTCAAATAACCCCTCATTTCACCCACTAATCGTCCGATTAAAAACCCTGCAGAAACGGATAATCATGCCGATAACTCATATAACGCAGGGCTGTTTATCGTGAATTCACTCTATACCGCTGAAGGTGTAATGGATAAACACTCGCTGTGGCAGCGTTATGTCCCGCTGGTGCGTCACGAAGCATTGCGCCTGCAGGTTCGACTGCCCGCGAGCGTGGAACTTGACGATCTGCTACAGGCGGGCGGCATTGGGTTACTTAATGCCGTCGAACGCTATGACGCCCTACAAGGAACGGCATTTACAACTTACGCAGTGCAGCGTATCCGTGGCGCTATGCTGGATGAACTTCGCAGCCGTGACTGGGTGCCGCGCAGCGTGCGACGCAACGCGCGTGAAGTGGCACAGGCAATAGGGCAACTGGAGCAGGAACTTGGCCGCAACGCCACGGAAACTGAGGTAGCGGAACGTTTAGGGATCGATATTGCCGACTATCGCCAAATGTTGCTCGACACCAATAACAGCCAGCTCTTCTCCTACGATGAGTGGCGCGAAGAGCACGGCGATAGCATCGAACTGGTTACTGATGATCATCAGCGAGAAAACCCGCTACAACAACTGCTGGACAGTAATCTGCGCCAGCGGGTGATGGAAGCCATCGAAACGTTGCCTGAGCGCGAAAAACTGGTATTAACCCTCTATTACCAGGAAGAGCTGAATCTCAAAGAGATTGGTGCGGTGCTGGAGGTCGGGGAATCGCGGGTCAGTCAGTTACACAGCCAGGCCATTAAACGGTTACGCACTAAACTGGGTAAGTTATAACGTCAGTAAATGCCGCACTTTAACTTTGACTACCAGGAGTTCTTAATGATGGTGCAGCACCTGAAAAGACGGCCATTAAGCCGCTATCTTAAAGACTTTAAACACAGCCAGACCCATTGCGCGCATTGCCGTAAATTACTCGACCGCATTACCCTCGTTCGCGACGGCAAAATAGTGAATAAAATCGAGATTTCCCGCCTGGACATGCTGCTTGATGAAAATGGCTGGCAAGTGGAACAAAAATCATGGGCGGCATTGTGCCGATTCTGCGGTGATTTACATTGCAAAACACAGAGTGATTTTTTCGATATTATCGGCTTTAAGCAATTTCTTTTTGAGCAAACTGAAATGAGCCCAGGTACGGTGCGTGAATATGTCGTTCGTCTGCGCCGTTTGGGGAATCATCTACACGAGCAAAATATTTCCCTCGAACAGCTGCAGGGTGGTTTCCTTGATGAAATCCTCGCCCCGTGGCTGCCCACCACCAGCACCAACAATTACCGCATCGCATTACGGAAGTATCAACACTATCAGCGTCAAACGTGTACCGGACTTGTGCAGAAATCCTCCAGCCTGCCTGCTTCTGATATATATTAAATAAGAATAAGATGTAGCGGAGTTGTTTTTGTGTTTACAAACAATGGCTCTACACTGCAAACAGACATAACAACATTCGGGGTGAATATGAAATTAGCACATCTGGGACGTCAGGCATTGATGGGTGTGATGGCCGTGGCGCTGGTTGCGGGCATGAGCGTTAAAAGTTTTGCAGATGAAGGTCTGCTTAATAAAGTTAAAGAGCGCGGTACGCTGCTCGTAGGGCTGGAAGGAACTTATCCGCCGTTCAGTTTTCAGGGGGATGACGGCAAATTAACCGGTTTTGAAGTGGAATTCGCCCAACAGCTGGCAAAACATCTTGGCGTTGAGGCGTCACTAAAACCGACCAAATGGGACGGTATGCTGGCGTCGCTGGACTCTAAACGCATTGATGTGGTGATTAACCAGGTCACTATTTCTGACGAGCGCAAGAAAAAATACGATTTCTCTACCCCGTACACCATTTCCGGTATTCAGGCGCTGGTGAAAAAAGGTAACGAAGGCAGCATTAAAACGGCTGATGATCTGAAAGGCAAAAAAGTGGGTGTCGGTCTGGGCACCAACTATGAAGAGTGGCTGCGTCAGAATGTTCAGGGCGTCGATGTGCGTACCTATGATGATGACCCGACCAAATATCAGGATCTGCGCGTAGGCCGTATCGATGCGATCCTCGTTGACCGTCTGGCTGCGCTGGATCTGGTGAAGAAAACCAACGATACGCTGGCAGTAACCGGTGAAGCATTCTCCCGTCAGGAGTCTGGCGTAGCGCTGCGTAAAGGAAATGAAGACCTGCTGAAAGCGGTGAATGATGCAATTGCGGAAATGCAAAAAGATGGCACTCTGCAAGCCCTTTCTGAAAAATGGTTTGGTGCTGATGTGACCAAATAATCAGCATAATGACAAAAAAGGGCGCTTTCACTAGCGCCTTTTTTATTTACACGTTTTCAGCGTGCATAATAAGAAAATCACAACAACACACATCGGAGGCTGTTATGCCACTGCATAATTTAACCCGTTTTCCACGGTTGGAGTTTATCGGCGCGCCAACGCCGCTCGAATATCTGCCGCGCTTTTCTGATTATCTTGGACGGGAAATTTTCATCAAACGGGATGACGTCACACCCATGGCAATGGGCGGCAATAAATTACGTAAGCTGGAATTTCTTGCGGCAGATGCTCTGCGCGAAGGTGCCGATACGCTGATTACTGCCGGGGCGATCCAGTCTAACCATGTGCGCCAGACTGCCGCAGTCGCTGCGAAACTCGGTCTGCACTGCGTGGCGCTGCTGGAAAATCCTATTGGCACAACCGCAGAAAACTATTTAACCAACGGCAATCGTTTGTTGCTGGATCTGTTCAATACCCAGATTGAAATGTGCGACGCACTGACCGATCCCAATGCCCAACTGGAGGAGCTGGCGACGCGAGTCGAAGCACAAGGCTTTCGCCCGTATGTCATTCCGGTTGGCGGTTCTAATGCTTTGGGTGCGCTGGGTTATGTGGAGAGTGCGCTGGAAATCGCGCAACAGTGTGAAGGGGCGGTTAATATTTCGTCGGTGGTGGTCGCATCGGGCAGTGCCGGAACTCACGCCGGACTGGCTGTTGGGCTGGAACACCTGATGCCTGAAAGCGAACTGATTGGCGTGACCGTGTCGCGTTCCGTTGCCGATCAATTGCCGAAAGTGGTTAACCTCCAACAGGCGATTGCGAAAGAACTGGAGCTGACCGCATCAGCGGAAATTTTACTCTGGGATGACTATTTTGCACCTGGCTACGGCGTGCCGAACGACGAAGGCATGGAAGCAGTGAAATTGCTGGCGCGGCTGGAAGGCATTCTGCTTGATCCTGTGTATACCGGAAAAGCGATGGCGGGGCTGATTGACGGTATCAGTCAGAAACGCTTCAAAGATGAAGGGCAGATTCTGTTTATTCATACCGGCGGCGCGCCTGCGCTGTTCGCCTATCATCCCCACGTTTAGCTCCGGAAACGCTCATGCAAGAAAGTATACAACTGGTTATTGATTCCTTGCCGTTCCTGCTGAAAGGGGCTGGGTATACGCTGCAACTCAGTATCGGCGGCATGTTTTTTGGCTTACTGCTAGGGTTTATTCTCGCGCTGATGCGCCTTTCGCCAATCTGGCCCGTGCGCTGGCTGGCGCGTTTTTATATCTCTATTTTTCGTGGTACGCCACTCATCGCACAACTGTTTATGATCTATTACGGCTTGCCGCAGTTTGGCATCGAACTAGATCCCATTCCGTCAGCAATGATTGGTCTGTCGCTAAACACTGCCGCCTATGCTGCCGAAACGCTGCGCGCCGCCATTTCTTCTATTGATAAAGGTCAGTGGGAAGCTGCTGCCAGTATTGGTATGACGCCGTGGCAAACCATGCGTCGCGCGATTTTGCCGCAGGCGGCGCGGGTGGCGTTGCCGCCACTGTCGAACAGCTTTATCAGCCTGGTAAAAGATACATCGCTGGCCGCGACAATCCAGGTGCCGGAGCTGTTCCGTCAGGCGCAGTTGATTACCTCGCGTACGCTGGAGGTGTTCACCATGTACCTGGCGGCTTCGCTCATCTACTGGATCATGGCGACAGTGTTATCGACGTTGCAGAACCATTTTGAGAATCAACTTAATCGCCAGGAGAGAGAACCAAAATGAGTGCCATTGAAGTTAAGAACCTGGTGAAAAAATTCCACGGTCAGACGGTGCTGCACGGTATCGACCTTGAGGTGAAGCCTGGCGAAGTAGTGGCAATTATCGGTCCGAGTGGTTCCGGCAAAACCACGTTGCTACGCAGCATAAATCTGCTGGAACAACCGGAAGCGGGAACCATCACCGTTGGCGATATCACCATTGATACTGCACGTTCATTAAGTCAGCAAAAATCGCTGATTCGCCAGTTGCGTCAGCACGTCGGGTTTGTCTTCCAGAACTTTAATTTGTTTCCGCATCGTACGGTGCTGGAAAACATTATTGAAGGGCCGGTGATCGTCAAAGGCGAACCGAAAGAAGAGGCCACGGCGCGCGCTCGCGAGCTGTTGGCGAAAGTTGGGCTGGCCGGTAAAGAAACCAGCTATCCACGTCGTTTGTCTGGCGGTCAACAGCAGCGTGTCGCGATTGCGCGAGCGCTGGCTATGCGTCCTGAGGTGATTTTGTTTGACGAGCCAACGTCGGCGCTGGATCCAGAGCTGGTGGGCGAAGTCCTGAACACCATCCGTCAGCTGGCGCAGGAAAAGCGCACGATGGTGATTGTGACGCACGAAATGAGCTTTGCCCGGGATGTTGCGGACCGGGCGATCTTTATGGACCAGGGGCGGATAGTCGAGCAGGGGGCCGCAAAAGCGTTATTTGCCGATCCTCAGCTGCCTCGCACCCGCCAGTTCCTCGAGAAGTTTCTGCTGCAATAATAAGAAAAAATCAGCCCCGACGATTTACCAGTCGGGGCGGGACGCCACTTCAAACGTGATAAAACTGCTTAACAAATCAGCATAACTCATTAATAACATAAGAGAATGCGATGGCTTGCAAAAGTAATTCATTGTCTGAATAATATAAATTATATATAAATCTTATTTATGTGATAGTTTGAATTATCATTATAAATGATACTCACTCTCAGGGGCGTTGCGGTTTACTATGCAGGATACGGATTTTTTCAGCTGGCGTCGCACGATGCTGTTGCGTTTTCAGAGGATGGAGGCCGCAGAAGAGGTCTACCATGAAATAGAGCTTCAGGCTCAGCAGCTGGAGTACGATTACTATTCGTTATGTGTTCGCCACCCGGTACCATTCACGCGACCTAAAGTAGCTTTCTACACCAATTACCCTGAGGCGTGGGTGAGTTATTATCAGGCAAAAAACTTTCTCGCAATTGATCCTGTGCTGAACCCTGAAAACTTTAGTCAGGGCCATTTAATGTGGAATGATGACTTATTCAGCGAAGCACAGCCGTTATGGGAAGCCGCGCGCGCACACGGTTTACGCCGTGGTGTCACCCAGTATTTAATGCTGCCAAACCGGGCGCTGGGCTTTTTGTCCTTTTCCCGTTGCAGCGCGCGCGAAATACCCATTCTTAGTGATGAACTGCAATTAAAAATGCAGTTACTGGTGCGCGAAAGTCTGATGGCTCTGATGCGTTTAAATGATGAAATAGTGATGACGCCAGAGATGAATTTCAGCAAGCGCGAAAAAGAAATTCTGAAATGGACGGCGGAAGGGAAGACATCAGCAGAGATAGCGATGATTTTGTCAATCTCTGAGAATACGGTCAATTTCCATCAGAAAAACATGCAGAAAAAAATCAATGCACCGAATAAGACCCAGGTTGCCTGTTACGCGGCCGCTACTGGCTTAATTTGATCGCTTTTCTTTCTGCGTGCCAGATGCAAAAACCGGCTGAAAGGCACGCTCTCAGCCGGTTTTATATTACTGACGGTAGGCTTGTTTAATTTGCTTAACCGTTTTGGAAAATACTGCAGCCTGGGTTTCGTCTTCGATCAGCGCAAGCTGTTTTTCCATCTTTAACATCACGCGGCCCGCGTCAGCTTGTCCCATCGCCTGCAGCATCAGCGTCAGCATCGCTTTCAGGCAGGAGACTTCATTTGCCAGTTCTTGATTATTCTCGGCAGTAGAAAAATCAGGCGTACTCATTTATTTTCCTCGTCATGTTGCAATGAAAATTTGCGGTGAAAAATGTTAAGGCGGCGGAGTATACCATAAGCTTTGCTAAAAATAGCAGTGGTTGTTTTTTGAGCGTGCCGTCAACGGTGCTATTAAATGCGTTAATATAATGACCAATAATTATTTTTATCATGAATGTTTTTTGCCCGTATTGTTCGGGTTAATTAATGTTACATATTCAGCGGGCTGATTTTCATTTTTGCTGAATAAAGGTAATTTTTGTCACATTTCGTCGCAGGGCTTACTGTGAAACGATCCGGTAAGCCGTTGGTGACGGGCGTGACCATAACTGTGGACAATCGAATTGACAAAAACGAGAGAAAAATCGAATACCCACCATTTTTAACGTTTCAAAGTTGCAATAAAAACCGCTAATATACGAATGACTAACTATCAGTAGCGTTATCCCTATTTCTGGAGATATTCCTTTGATCAACGTTCTACTTGTTGATGACCACGAACTGGTGCGCGCAGGGATACGACGCATTCTGGAAGATATAAAGGGTATAAAAGTCGTCGGTGAGGCATCGTGCGGTGAAGACGCCGTTAAGTGGTGCCGGGCAAATGCCGTTGACGTGGTGCTAATGGACATGAGTATGCCGGGCATTGGCGGTCTTGAGGCGACGCGTAAAATCGCGCGTTCCACAGCTGATGTGAAAATCATCATGCTTACGGTCCATACAGAAAACCCTTTACCAGCGAAAGTCATGCAGGCCGGTGCTGCGGGCTACCTCAGCAAAGGCGCGGCTCCGCAGGAAGTCGTGAGTGCGATCCGTTCTGTCTATTCAGGGCAGCGTTACATTGCTTCTGACATCGCTCAACAAATGGCGTTAAGCCAGATCGAACCAGAAAAAACAGAAAGCCCATTTGCCAGTTTGTCTGAACGTGAATTGCAGATTATGCTGATGATCACCAAGGGCCAGAAGGTCAATGAGATCTCAGAACAGCTCAATCTCAGTCCGAAAACGGTGAACAGCTACCGCTATCGTATGTTCAGTAAACTAAACATTCATGGCGATGTTGAGCTGACTCACCTGGCAATTCGCCATGGTCTGTGTAATGCGGAGACATTATCAAGTCAGTGAGTGATCAGTTTGACGCAAAAGCGTTTTTAAAAACCGTAACCAGCCAGCCAGGCGTTTATCGCATGTACGATGCTGGTGGTACGGTTATCTATGTCGGCAAAGCGAAAGACCTGAAAAAACGGCTTTCCAGCTATTTCCGTAGCAACCTCGCTTCGCGCAAAACCGAAGCGCTGGTCGCCCAGATCCAGCAAATTGATGTAACGGTTACTCATACAGAAACCGAAGCGCTGTTGCTGGAACACAACTACATCAAACTCTATCAGCCGCGTTACAACGTTTTGCTACGCGATGATAAATCTTATCCTTTTATCTTCCTGAGTGGCGATACCCACCCGCGTCTGGCGATGCATCGTGGTGCGAAGCATGCCAAAGGTGAATATTTCGGCCCGTTCCCGAATGGCTATGCCGTACGTGAAACACTGGCGTTACTGCAAAAGATATTCCCCATTCGCCAGTGCGAAAATAGTGTTTATCGCAATCGCTCGCGTCCGTGTCTGCAATATCAGATAGGGCGCTGTCTGGGACCGTGCGTTGAAGGACTGGTGAGTGAAGAAGAATACGCTCAGCAGGTCGAGTATGTGCGCCTGTTTTTGTCTGGCAAAGATGATCAGGTGCTTACGCAACTCATTAGCCGTATGGAAACTGCCAGCCAGAATCTGGAGTTTGAAGAAGCGGCACGTATTCGCGACCAAATTCAGGCGGTGCGACGCGTCACCGAAAAACAGTTTGTGTCCAATACCGGCGACGACCTTGACGTTATTGGTGTGGCGTTCGATGCGGGCATGGCTTGTGTCCACGTATTGTTCATTCGTCAGGGTAAAGTGCTCGGCAGCCGCAGCTATTTCCCGAAAGTGCCGGGCGGTACGGAACTGAGCGAGGTGGTGGAAACCTTCGTAGGTCAGTTCTATTTACAAGGCAGCCAGATGCGCACCTTACCGGGTGAGATCCTGCTCGATTTTAATCTTAGCGATAAAACGCTACTCGCCGATTCCCTTTCAGAACTGGCGGGACGCAAGATTAATGTTCAAACTAAACCTCGCGGCGATCGGGCGCGTTATCTGAAACTCGCGCGCACCAATGCGGCGACGGCCTTAACCAGCAAACTTTCGCAGCAATCTACCGTTCACCAGCGACTGACCGCGCTTGCCAGCGTGTTGAAATTGCCGGAAGTGAAGCGGATGGAGTGCTTTGACATCAGCCATACCATGGGTGAACAAACCGTCGCCTCCTGTGTGGTATTTGATGCTAACGGCCCGCTGCGTGCGGAGTATCGGCGTTATAACATTACTGGCATTACGCCGGGCGATGATTATGCGGCGATGAATCAGGTGCTGCGTCGGCGTTATGGTAAAGCCATCGACGACAGTAAGATCCCGGATGTGATCCTTATCGACGGCGGCAAAGGCCAGCTTGCACAGGCGAAAAATGTCTTCGCCGAACTGGATGTCTCATGGGATAAAAATAATCCGCTGCTACTTGGCGTTGCCAAAGGAGCAGATAGGAAGGCTGGGTTGGAAACGCTGTTCTTTGAGCCGGAAGGTGAGGGATTCAGTTTGCCGCCAGATTCTCCCGCGCTGCATGTTATCCAACATATTCGCGACGAATCACACGATCACGCGATTGGCGGGCACCGCAAAAAACGGGCGAAGGTCAAAAATACCAGTTCCCTGGAAACCATTGAAGGCGTCGGGCCAAAACGTCGGCAAATGTTGTTGAAATATATGGGCGGTTTGCAAGGTTTACGTAACGCCAGCGTCGAGGAAATTGCAAAAGTGCCGGGTATTTCGCAAGGTCTGGCAGAAAAGATCTTCTGGTCGTTGAAACATTGATGTCTCTGTAGCAACATAGGGGTAATCTTACTGACAACAGATAGTTACCCGTCATTATGCAATTTAATATTCCTACGTTGCTTACACTGTTCCGTGTCATCCTTATCCCATTCTTTGTATTGGTCTTTTATCTACCTGTCACCTGGTCGCCGTTTGCCGCCGCGCTCATTTTCTGCGTCGCGGCGGTGACTGACTGGTTCGATGGTTTTCTGGCACGCCGCTGGAACCAGAGTACCCGGTTTGGTGCTTTCCTTGACCCTGTAGCAGATAAAGTTCTCGTGGCTATCGCCATGGTGCTGGTAACCGAGCATTATCACAGCTGGTGGGTGACATTACCGGCGGCAACGATGATCGCCCGTGAAATTATTATTTCTGCGCTACGCGAATGGATGGCAGAGTTGGGTAAACGCAGTAGCGTGGCTGTCTCCTGGATTGGGAAAGTGAAAACCACTGCCCAGATGGTAGCGCTGGCCTGGCTGCTGTGGCGTCCGAACATTTGGGTTGAGTACGCCGGTATTGCACTTTTCTTTGTGGCTGCGGTACTGACTCTGTGGTCAATGTTGCAATATTTGAGCGCTGCGCGTGCAGATTTGCTTGATCAGTGATCGTTTCGGCGCAATTTTCAGCAAACGATCAAAAGTGGTGAAAAATATCGTTGACTCATCGCGCCAGGTAAGTAGAATGCAACGCATCGAACGGCGGCACTGATTGCCAGACGATAATAAAATCAAGTGATTAACTGATTGCTTGATGAATGCGGGAATAGCTCAGTTGGTAGAGCACGACCTTGCCAAGGTCGGGGTCGCGAGTTCGAGTCTCGTTTCCCGCTCCAGTTTAAAAGACATCGGCTTAAGCGGATGTCCGGCTGAAAGGCCTGAAGAATTTGGCGCGTTAACAAAGCGGTTATGTAGCGGATTGCAAATCCGTCTAGTCCGGTTCGACTCCGGAACGCGCCTCCACTTTCTTCCCGAGCCCGGATGGTGGAATCGGTAGACACAAGGGATTTAAAATCCCTCGGCGTTCGCGCTGTGCGGGTTCAAGTCCCGCTCCGGGTACCATGGGAAAGATAAGAATAAAATCAAAGCAATAAGCAGTGTCGTGAAACCACCTTCGGGTGGTTTTTTTGTGCACAGAAAACCCCCAGCTAGGCTGGGGGTTCCGGAAAGCTTTCAG
>ERZ1026901.322-NODE-322-length-41213-cov-8.039288_pt1 | contig 41213 bp, 35 predicted proteins | sample MGYA00380179_ERZ1026901 | MGnify/ENA primary metagenome ERZ1026901 (study PRJEB33269, sample SAMEA4719815) | human gut metagenome | biome: human-associated habitat; feature: organic feature; material: feces | place: Cameroon | collected 2013-10 ... | reverse complement strand
ACATCGCAGACAACAAGCCGGGCTTCATCCGTGCAATGTGGTGCGGCTGCCAGGAATGTGAGGATAAGTTAAAGGAGCAGGTTGGCGTGACCTCCAGATGTATGCCGTTCAAGCAGGAGAAGCTTGCTGAGACATGCGTATGCTGCGGCAAGCCGGCAACCAAGATGGTATACTGGGGCAAAGCATATTAATGAACCAATGGAACATCAGGGATCTGACGCTCGGAGGGCTGTTTACAGCCCTCATCGGCGTCGGAGCTTTTCTCAAGATCACGATTCCGGTGCAGCCGGTGCCCATGCACTTTACACTGCAGTTTTTCTTTGTGCTGCTTGCAGCGCTTTTGCTTGGATCAAAAAGGGCATTTGCCAGCGTGCTGACATATCTGGTGATTGGATTATGCGGGATTCCGGTCTTCGCTACGGGCGGAGGTCCGGCGTATCTTTTGAAGCCCACATTTGGCTTCCTCATTGGCTTCGCAGTGGCAGCCTATGTGACGGGACGTGTGTTTGAGATCAGGAAGGATTCCTCCTTTTCATGGCTTTTATTTTCTGCATTCTTGGGACTTCTCGCGGATTATGGCTGCGGAATGGTCTATTTTTATGTGTGCAGCAATTTTGTTCTTGGCGTAAGCGTCGGATGGAAGCTCGTGTTGATCAACTGCTTTCTTCTGACGGTCAGTGAGGATTTTATTTTATGTGTTCTGGCAGCGGTGCTGGCAAAGCGGCTGATCCCGATTCTGAAAAATCTGGTAACTGTGCAGTAGGTCTGCGCGCTTGCTGCGCTGACCGTAAGAAAACATAAGCCGGAAGGCAAAAATCCCATCGGCGTAGCCGATATGGAATGGATTTTTGCGTGTAACTGTGAGGGTACTGAACAGTTACAAAATCTGGATAAATAACGGTCAAGACATGCCGGTACACGCGCGAGATGGCCACAATCAAGAAATGGCCGGATCGATAAGCACAGCGAAATTATGTTCAAAATCATAAGGAGGTGACCGGGCCGGTGAGAATTGAGATGCCCTATGAGGCGGAATGGATCATTGATAATATACGAAGCCATGGATATGAGGCATTTATCGTAGGCGGCTGTGTCCGGGACGCTGTCCTTGGCAGGATCCCGGGGGACTGGGACATCACGACCTCCGCAAAGCCGGAGCAGGTGAAGGAAATTTTTGGAAAGACCGTGGATACCGGCTTAAAGCATGGAACCGTGACGATCATCAAGCACGGAAAAGGCTATGAGGTGACCACCTACCGGATCGACGGGGAATATCTGGATGGAAGACATCCGGAGACCGTGGAGTTTACACCGGATCTCAGGGAAGATCTAAAGCGCCGTGACTTTACGATCAACGCCATGGCATACAGCCATGAGACGGGAATCGTAGATGAATTTGAGGGAATGGAAGATCTGAAACGCCGGGTGATCCGCTGTGTCGGATGCGCGGGTGACAGGTTTACGGAGGACGCACTGCGGATTCTCAGGGCTGTGCGTTTTGCGGCTCAGCTGGATTTTGTGATCGAGGATGAGACCTATAAGGCCATTGTCAAGATCGCCCCGAATCTCACCCATGTGAGCAAGGAGAGGATCCAGGTGGAACTCACGAAGCTTCTGCTCTCGGATCATCCGGAGAAGATCTGGATGGTGGATGAGACGGGAATTGCAGACTATGTGACGTCCGGGTTCCCGGAGGTGTTTGAGAGGGAGCTGGAGAGAGAAAATTCGCATAATGCAGGGGAAAACAAAACTCCGGGGACATGCGGTTGTTTGGTGGACGGGGCTTCCAGAGATGCATTGAAAGAATGCTGGACCGGTCTCGCCGCGCTTCCGGCTGACAAATCCCATCGCTGGGCAGGTTTCCTGCGCCACATGACACCGGAGCAGGCGGTGAAGATCCTGCGTGGATTAAAGCTTGACAACTACACGATCGGAAATGTGAAAAGCATGGTCATGGCATTTCAGGCACCGCTCGCGGTCGATAAGGTCCAGATACGGAAGCTTTTGAGCCGTGTGACGGAGTACCAGTTTCTGGGTGCCATGCAGCTCAAGAAGCTGGATGGAGATGAGACGGTTCCGGAGCTCCTGCGGCTTTTTGAGGAGATCAGAGAGTCTGGAGACTGCGTAAGCCTGAAACAGCTGGCGGTCAACGGCGGTGATCTTCTTCAGCAAGGTCTGGAAAAGGGAAAGCAGATCGGCGACGGACTCATGTATCTTTTGAATATAGTGCTTGAAGAACCGGAATTAAATAAAAAAGATATATTATTAGAGAAAATTAATCAATTTAAGAAAAGATAAGGTTACAGCTCAGCCATACACTGGTTTGGCTGAACGGTAACAAGATAAATCGTGTCATGAGAGGCATCTGCAGAGGATTTTGCAGGTGTCTTTTTTGTGCACGCGCGCGAAGATGCAGGCCGCCCCATGCCCCGCCGCCCGGCGCGGGAATAATCTCCGGATTATTTTCATATCTTGTGCAGAAGGAAATTCCGGAAGCAGGTTGAGGACCGGAATGTTTAGCTGTCGTACATCCGGTAGAAGCTATCGGTGACAGCTTCCGGAGGTATCGGAAAAGGTCAGAACAGGATATGGGGGGATAGCATCGTGATCGACTGGAAGGAAGAAGCGGAGAAAACGTATGGATTTCAGGTGGATGTTTTGCGGCGGGGACGCGGATCCTGGATTCTGGAGACAGATCAGGGACTGCGGCTCTTAAAAGAATATCGCGGAAGTGTGAACCGGCTGGAATTTGAAGAGGAGGTTTTGCGGTCATTAGACGGAATGGAGACTCTGAGGGCAGACCGGTATATGAGAAATTCTGCGGGAGAACTGCTGTCGACGGCAGAGGACGGAACCAGATATATCGTGAAGGAATGGTTTGCGGACCCGGAATGTGATCTGAAGGACGAGAGAGAAGTCTTGTCAGCGGTGCGGGCCCTGGCACTTTTGCACCGGCAGTTCCGCAGGATCGAGCGGCAGGAGGCGTGGAACAGGAGATCCATGATCTCCCCGCCGCTTTTTGAGGCCATGCGCCGCCACAACAGAGAATTAAAAAAAGCGAGAACATATATCCGTGGGAAGAGAAAGAAGAATGAATTTGAACTCTGTGTGATTGGAAATTTTGAACGTTTTGCTGCCCAGTCTGTGGAAGCGGAGCGCGGCATGGCGCAGCTATATGAAACGCATGGAAAAGAGATCCTTGACGGTTATGCGGTCTGTCATGGGGAGCCGGATTACCACCATATCCTGATCGGGAACGGGTATGTGGCAGTGACGGAATTCAACCAGATGCATCTGGGAGTCCAGATGGAGGATCTGTACTATTTTTTAAGAAAGGTCATGGAAAAGCATGACTGGAACGTACGGCTGGGACAGCAGATCCTGGAAACTTACGAGAGGGTGCTGCCGGTCTCCGGATCAGAACGTCAGGTATTATATTATCTCCTTCTGTATCCGGAAAAGTACTGGAAACAGATCAATTTTTATTACAACGCCAACAAAGCCTGGGTGCCGGCGAAGAGCACGGAAAAGATCAGAAAGCTGGAAGCGCAGCAGGAGGCGAAGGAACGGTTTATCCATAGGGTTGCTGAAATCGGGTGAGACCGCAGGAAGTAAAAGACTTGCGGAAACGGATCATTGTGTGATAAGATATGGTATAAAAACGCGGCCGTGAGCGGAAAATAGTACGGTCAGAAGCAAAGGAGGAAATCCCCATGAAATGTCCATTTTGTGGTGCCCAGGATACAAAGGTCATTGACTCGCGCCCGGCAGATGACAACAGTTCGATCAGACGCCGCCGTCAGTGCGAGGAGTGCGGAAAGCGCTTTACGACATATGAAAAATTAGAGACACTGCCGCTTATGATCATTAAGAAAGATGATTCCAGAGAGCCGTATAACCGTGCGAAGATCGAAAACGGGATTCTTTTGTCATGTCATAAGCGTCCGGTCTCATCAGAACAGATCACAAAGATGATCGACGAGATCGAGAAAGAGATCTTCAGTATGGAAGAACGTGAGATCCCATCTGTGACGATCGGTGAGCTTGTCATGAAAAAACTCAAGATGGTGGATGAAGTCGCCTATGTCCGCTTCGCGTCTGTCTACAGGGAGTTTAAGGATGTGAACGCGTTCATGGATGAACTGGCGAAGTTCTTAAATAATAAATAGAGGAGAAAAAGTCCAGTCATACGTTGGATTGCAGAGAAAATGCAAAAAGGGTATGTTGGGGCTATTATGTAATAAGCAGCAGTATGTTTGAGACATTTTATCCAGGGAACTATGTGGACAGCGCATACGAGATCCCGTACGAGAAACTTTATGAGAGAGGATACCGGGGGATCATCTTTGACGTGGACAATACCCTGGTTCCCCACGGGGCACCGGCGGACAAGCAGGCGATCGAGCTCTTTGAGCGACTCCGCGCTATCGGCTTTTCCACCTGTATCCTTTCCAATAATAAGGAGCCGCGGGTATCACCCTTTGCGGATAAGGTGGGAAGTCCTTATATTTTTAAGGGTGGAAAGCCGTCGAGAAAAGGATATGAACGGGCGATGGAGCGGATGAATACAGACCGTGCCACCACTTTTTTTGTTGGCGACCAGCTGTTTACGGATGTCTGGGGCGCAAACCGGACAGGCCTATATTCGATCCTTGTGAAGCCCATCAATCCGAAGGAGGAGATTCAGATCGTCTTAAAACGGTATCTTGAGGCGGTAGTTCTCCTGTTTTATCGGAAAAGGTTGAAAAAAATGGACCGGACAAGCGGGGATTTTTGCAAAAAATAGTTGAAAACCGTTGGATAATAGTATAGAATAGGATAGAATCAGCTATAAGCGTGAAATTTGAAATGAAATAATTGGAAACAGTTTTAAGGAGGATTATCATTTATGGTATCAGCAGGTGATTTCAGAAATGGCGTTACACTTGAAATCGATGGACAGGTTGTTCAGATCTTAGAGTTCCAGCACGTAAAACCGGGTAAAGGCGCGGCTTTCGTTAGAACAAAATTAAAAAACGTTATCAACGGCGGTGTAGTTGAGAGAACCTTCCGTCCGACCGAGAAATTCCCGGCAGCAAGAATCGACCGTGTAGATATGCAGTATCTGTACGCAGACGGCGATCTTTACAACTTCATGGACGTTAACACATACGAGCAGATCGCATTATCCTCTGACGTTGTTGGCGATGCATTAAAGTTTGTAAAAGAGAACGAGACTGTGAAAGTCTGCTCCTACAACGGCAAGGTATTCTCTGTTGAGGCTCCGTTATTCGTAGAACTCGAGATCACAGATACAGAGCCGGGCTTCAAGGGTGATACAGCTACAGGTGCAACAAAGCCGGCTACTCTTGAGACAGGCGCTCAGATTAACGTTCCGTTATTCGTGAACCAGGGTGACCGCGTTAAGATCGATACACGTACTGGTGAGTACCTTTCCAGAGCTTAATTCACGCAGTATTATAACCCCAGGAAACCTTATGTTTCCTGGGGTTTTCGTTCCGTAAAACGCTGTAAAATACGCACAAATAGTAACGTAATAGTAACAAACTAATAACACTGTGTTCATGAACGCTGCCAGCCCCTATTCTGGCGGCTTTTTTTCATCTTCTTCACGAAAAATCGCGTAACCGGTTGCCAATTGGGTAAAATTTTCTTATAATGGAAAGCACAGAGAAAGGAAGTGAACACATAATGGAAGGTCGAAGTCATACGATGGAAGCAGACGCACACCCTGAACCGGTGGCAATAGGCATGACGGGAACAATCTGTTATGTGTATTGCCGAATCTGACTATACAGGAGCCTGCCGACCGGCGCGGGGAGAATGCGGCGGCTGCAGGTGCTTTTTGCTTCCATGATCAAGTAAAAACAGGTAAGCGGAATGCTGAGTGGAAAACTGATTATGGGGGAAAAGAAAATGCCGAATGATGGAAATGAAACATTTGACATGGAGCATCTTCTCGAGCTGGCGCGGGAGAAAAAGTACCGCCTGCTGAAGGAAGAGCTCGTGGAACTGAACGAGGTGGATATCGCGTCGTTCATCGAAGAACTGGATTCCGAGCGCACGGTCATCGTGTTCCGGATGCTGCCGAAGGCGCTGGCGACCGAAGTGTTTGCCGAGCTTCCGGTGGACAAGCAGAGTCACATTATCAACAGCATCACCGATAAAGAGCTTTCCGAGATCGTGGAAGAGCTTTACGTGGATGATGCCGTAGATCTGGTGGAGGAACTTCCGGCAACGGTGGTCCGCCGTGTTCTTCAGAACACGAAGCCGGAGACGAGAAAACTGATCAACCAGTTCTTAAACTATCCGGAAAACACAGCCGGAAGTATCATGACGGCTGAGTACGTCGGATTAAAGAAGACTATGACGGTGGAACAGTGTTTCGCCTATATCCGTCATCACGCGGTGGATTCCGAGACGATCTACACCTGCTATGTGATGGACGAAAAACGAATGCTGGACGGCGTTGTGACGGTGAAGGATCTTCTCCTTCAGCCTTATGAACGCCTGGTGGGCGATATTATGGACACCCACGTCATCAAAGCCCAGACGACCGATGACCAGGAGCAGGTGGCGGACACGATGAACAAGTACGGTCTGCTCTCCATGCCGGTAGTTGACAGTGAGGACCGCCTTGTGGGGATCATCACCGTCGACGATGTCATGGAAGTCATGGAAGAAGAGGCCACCGAGGACTTCGAGAAGATGGCGGCGATGCTTCCGAGTGAAAAGCCGTATCTGAAAACCGGCGTTTTCACGCTGGCAAAAAACAGGATCCCGTGGCTTTTGATCTTAATGCTTTCCAGCACGATCACAGGTGGGATCCTTGTAAAATATGAGAACGCTTTCGCGGCGATCCCGCTTCTTGTAAGCTTTATCCCGATGCTTATGGATACCGGCGGAAACTCCGGAAGCCAGAGCAGTACGATGATCATCCGTGGTATGGCCATCGGTGATGTGGAACCGGCGGATATCCTGAAGGTAGTATGGAAGGAAGTCCGGGTGGGAATCATCGTTGGATTCGTTCTGGCGGTGGTAAATTTCCTCCGTCTGATGATCCAGTATCCGGGAAATACGCTGATCTGCGTGACGGTTGTGATCAGCCTGTTCTGTACGGTCATCGTTGCGAAGACGATCGGATGCACACTGCCGATCGGAGCTAAGGTATTAAAGCTTGATCCGGCGATCATGGCATCACCGATGATCACGACGATCGTGGACGCGGTGAGTCTGATGGTGTATTTTAATCTTGCCTGCCATTTATTGGATATGACGGTATAGAGATAGGAAGGAATACAAGCTGCTGAATGACAGAGGCAGGAACCAACAGGAATGTCTGTCTGCGAAATCTTTTTGCAGATAAATATATATCAACAGGAGATATGGATTATGGAAAAAGTCAGAACAAGATTTGCTCCGAGCCCGACCGGCCGGATGCATGTAGGTAATTTAAGAACAGCTCTTTACACATACCTGATAGCAAAGCATGAGGGTGGAGATTTTATTCTCCGTATTGAGGATACAGATCAGGAGCGCCATGTTGAGGGCGCTGAGGGCATCATCTACCGGACACTGGCAGAGACTGGCCTGATCCACGATGAGGGTCCGGATAAGGATGGCGGATATGGTCCGTATGTCCAGAGTGAGCGCCAGAAAGCCGGGATCTACATGGAGTACGCGAAAAAGCTCGTAGAAAAAGGCGAGGCATACTACTGCTTCTGCACCCAGGAACGCTTAAACACATTAAAGAAGACCGTAAACGGTGAGGAGATCATGGTTTACGATAAGCACTGCCTGCACCTTTCAAAGGAAGAGGTTGAGGCAAACTTAAAGGCAGGAATGCCGTTCGTTATCCGCCAGAACAACCCAAAAGAGGGAACCACCACCTTCCACGATGAGATATACGGAGACATCACAGTAGACAACGCGGAGCTTGACGATATGGTCCTCATCAAATCCGACGGATTTCCAACTTATAACTTCGCAAACGTCGTGGATGACCATCTGATGAAGATCACGCACGTTGTCCGCGGCAATGAGTACCTGTCCTCCTCCCCGAAGTACAATCGTCTCTACGATGCATTCGGTTGGGAAGTTCCGGTCTATGTACACTGCCCGACGATCACGAACGAGGAGCACAAGAAATTAAGTAAGAGAAGCGGTCACTCTTCTTTCGAGGATCTTCTCGAGCAGGGCTTCTTAACAGAGGCAATCGTAAACTTCGTTGCCCTCCTGGGCTGGTCTCCGGCGAACAATCAGGAGTTCTTTACTCTTGAGGAGCTTGTAAAAGAGTTTGATTACCACAATATGAGCAAATCCCCGGCTGTCTTTGATATGACAAAGCTTCGCTGGATGAACGGCGAGTACATCAAGAAGATGGATGATGAGAAATTCTTCGAGCTCGCAAAGCCGTATCTCGAGGCAGTGATCAGGAAGCCGTTGAACTTAAAGAAGATCGCCGGAATGGTAAAGACAAGAATCGAAACCTTGCTTGAGATTGCGGATCAGATCGACTTCTTTGAGGAGATGCCGGAGTACAGTGCGGATATGTATATCCATAAGAAGATGAAGACTACAAAGGAGAACTCTTTAGAGACATTAAAAGAGGTTCTTCCGATCCTCGAGGCACAGGATGACTTCAGCAATGACGCCCTGTTCGAGGCCCTTTCCAAATATGTTGCCGATAAGGGTGTAAAGACAGGCTTTGTTATGTGGCCGATCCGTACCGCTGTATCCGGAAAACAGATGACACCGGCAGGCGCTACCGAGATCATGGAGATCATCGGAAAAGAGGAGTCCCTGACCCGTATCAGAAAGGGAATCGAGCTGCTGGAGAATGCACAGTGATCCTGAAATCCGGCAGATCCTGACGGACAAATGACCAGTCCGGAGCGTCATGAAAAGCAGCTGCGTGCTGTGGAACAGGGAAAGACGGCTGTTTAGAAATGGATGAGTATGGATTTTAATCAAGCACAGAGGACGGCTCTGGAACACCGGGACGGACCGATGATGGTCCTCGCGGGGCCGGGGTCCGGAAAAACGACAGTAATTACACACAGAATCAGGAGATTGCTGGAGGTGGGCGTTGACCCCTCCGGCATTCTTGTCATTACGTTCACAAAAGCCGCAGCCACGGAGATGAAGGAGCGGTTTCTGAGACTGGCGCGGGAGGAAGATGGAAAGCGGAAGATGACCGGAACAACTTCTCTGGAAGCCGCAGGCACACGCGTAAGCTTCGGAACCTTCCACTCTGTCTTTTACCACATCTTAAAGTGGGCGTACCGTTTTCCAGCCGGAAACGTGATAAGCGGGGAGGAAAAACGCCGGTATTTTAAGGCGTTTCTCGATGAATCAGAGATGGAAGTGGAGGATGAGGCGGAATTTATCTCCTCCATCATCAATGAGATCAGCTATGTCAAGGGAGAGCGACTGGATTTAAAATATTACTATTCCCAGAACTGCCCGGAGGAGTGGTTTAAGAAGCTCTATGACGGATATGATGAGATGCTGAAGAGAACGGGAAAGATCGACTTCGATGATATGCTCGTCATGTGCCATGAGCTCTTTACGGAACGAAAAGATATTTTGGCTGCATGGCAGAAGAAATTCCGGTATATCCTTGTGGATGAGTTTCAGGACATCAATCTTTTACAGTATCAGGTAGTCCGTATGCTGGCGCTGCCGGAAAACAATCTTTTTATCGTCGGAGATGATGATCAGTCCATCTACCGGTTCCGCGGGGCGAAACCGGAGATCATGCTGGGATTTGAGAAAGATTTTCCGGGGACGAAGAGAGTCCTTCTCGGAACCAATTACCGGTCCACAAGGGAGATCGTAGAGACTTCCCTGCGGCTCATCGGGCACAATACGGTCCGCTTCGAGAAAAAGCTGGAGCCGTTCCGGGGATCCGGGAGACCGGTGGATTTCCGGGTCTTTGACAATCCGGGGCATGAGATGGACACCGTGGCACAAAGCATCCGGGCGTATCATGACGCCGGGTATGCCTGGAACGAGATTGCGGTGCTGTTCCGCACAGGGGCAAATTCCGGGCTGATGGCGGAGCGGCTTATGGGGTACAATATTCCATTTAAGCTCAGGGACGTGATCCCGAACCTCTATAACCACTGGATCGCAAAGGATCTCTTTGCCTATATGGAGATCGCTGCGGGCAGCAGGAAACGGTCTGACTTTTACCGGATCATGAACCGACCGAACCGGTATTTCAGCCGTGATGCCTTTGACACACCGACAGTGTCTTTTGACCGGTTAAAATCTTTTTATCAGGACAGGGACTGGATGGAGGACCGGATCTGTGATCTGGAAGCGGACCTTAGGGCAATGTCGAGGCTGAAACCGGTGGCGGCGGTGAACTATATCCGAAAGGTTATTGGGTATGACGATTATCTAAGATCCTATGCGGAATTCCGTCGGATGAAGCCCGAGGAGCTTTTTGAGACGGCGGACAAGCTTGCGGAAAGTGCGGCGGAATTTGAGACCTTTGAGGCGTGGAAGGAACATGCGGCAAAGTACGAGGAAGAATTAAAGAAGCAGAGCCTTGAGGAGACCGGGGAGACAGAGGACCGGGTGACACTGTCCACGATGCACAGTGCGAAGGGGTTAGAATATCCTGTGGTCTTTGTGGTGGACGTAAACGAAGGCATCGTTCCGCACCACAAGGCGGGGCTTTCTGCGGATATCGAGGAAGAACGCCGGCTGTTCTATGTGGCTCTGACCCGCGCAAAGGACCGGCTTCATGTGGCGGCGGTGCGGGAGCGGTATCACAGGAAGACAGATGTCTCCAGATTTATTGAGGAAGCCGGTTTATAAAAGATTCGAAAAAATATGACACATCTGTGATCGTAGCTTCGTGATGTGTATGTAAAATGCGGCATAACAGAGACGGGAGTTTTCAGGTTTGAGCGCATGATGAATGGAGGAGATATATGGGACTTGTCCATATTTACTGTGGTGACGGAAAGGGAAAGACCAGCGCAGCGATAGGGCTTGCGGTCCGGGCAGCGGGCTGCGGGAGGCGTGTCGTGATCGCGCGGTTTTTAAAGACAGATAACTCCGGGGAAGTGGAGATCTTAAAGAAACTCCCGGAGGTGACGCTGATCCCGTGCCGGAAGAACTTTGGCTTTGTCCGTTCCATGGATGAGGATACGAAAAGAAAGTGCGCGGCTTATAACAGAGAATTGTTTTCGGAGGCGGTGAAACTGGCAGAAGACGCGGATCTGGTGGTCTTTGACGAGATCATGGCGGCGGTCAATTACAGAATGATCCCGGAAAAGGACGTTCTGGATTTCCTGGAAAAACGGCCGAAAAAAGGTGAGCTGGACGGGCTGGAGGTAGTCCTTACGGGACGGAATCCGTCAGAGGCGCTGATCTTGGAAGCGGACTATGTGTCAGAAATCTGCAAGCGGAAACATCCGTTTGATAAAGGGATCAAGGCGAGACGCGGTGTTGAATATTAGGGGTAAGCAAGGATCATCCTGCTCTCATAAATATGAAAACAAGAAGATCCATAGCTGAACCGTAACTATTATTCTTCCTATTGATTTTGTGGATGTTTACTGGTATTCTATAAAAAGAATGTGTCCCGGCGCATTCCCGCACCGGGCATGGCCGCTGAAACAACGCGGCTGGAATCAACGGCAGATTGCCGGAAATGAGAGGAAAATTTAGGTATGGCAAAGGACAAGAACATGAATCAGGATGCGGCAAACGACGAGGAGATGACCGTTACCCTGACACTGGACGATGGAACGGATTTAGAGTGCGTGGTCCTTACGATCTTCGAGGCGGCTGATAGGGAATATATTGCGCTTCTCCCGTTAGACGGCAATGAGGCGGAGGATGGAGAGGTCTACTTATACCGCTACACTGAGGATGCAAACGGAAATCCGGATATCCAGAATATCGAGAGCGACGAGGAGTACGAGATCGTTGCGGACGCGTTTGATGAGCTTCTCGACACAGAAGAGTATGAGGAGATCGTCAGCGAGGAAGATTTAGAGGACTAAAGCCGGGGAGCGAGACTATGTGCCCCGCTATGCCTGATGAGCAGACTGTTTAGTTATTGTTTGCGCAAGGCGTGAACAGTAACACCGTTTACGATAGAGACATGCAGATGACAAAAATTCCCTTCCTTTTCTGCATGTTTTGTGCTATGCTAAATACACTTGTGGCTATATCGGACCACATGTTGTGCCATCTGTCTCCTGAACAGAAAACTTTTCAGGCATATTTATTTTTATGTAAAAACCATCGGAACTGTCCAGCAGATCTGCGCAGGAGATGCGCTGACCTGCTGAACAGTTCCAGACGTTTAGAAAGGAAAATTACCATGAAACTTGGCATTGTCGGCCTGCCGAACGTAGGTAAAAGTACATTATTCAATTCTTTAACAAAGGCGGGCGCTGAATCCGCAAACTATCCGTTCTGTACCATCGACCCGAATGTGGGTGTTGTTCCGGTACCGGATTTCCGTTTGAAGCTCTTATCGGATCTTTACAACTCCGAGAAGATCACACCGGCTGTGATCGAGTTCGTAGATATTGCAGGTCTCGTAAAGGGCGCATCCAAAGGTGAGGGACTTGGAAACCAGTTCCTTGCGAATATCCGTGAGGTGGATGCCATCGTTCACGTTGTCCGCTGTTTCGAGGATCCGAACGTGATTCATGTAGACGGAAGCGTTGATCCGCTCCGCGACATCGAGACTATCAACTTAGAGCTGATCTTCTCCGATATCGAGGTCATCGACCGCCGGATCGCGAAGATGGGCAAGGGCGCAGCTTCCAACAAGGCACTTGCGAAGGAATTAAATATCTTAAAGGCTGTGAAGGAACACCTCGAGAACGGCAATCTTGCAAAGAGCTTTGAGTGTGAGGACGATGAGGAGCAGGCATTTGTTGCTTCCTTAGATCTCCTTACCTGGAAACCGGTGATCTTCGCTGCGAACGTCGGTGAGGATGATCTTGCCGATGACGGCGCTTCCAATCCGCATGTACAGGCTGTCCGCAAGTTCGCTTCTGAGAACGACAGCGAAGTGTTTGTTGTGTGCGCGCAGATCGAGGAGGAGATCTCCGAGTTAGATGACGATGAGAAAAAGATGTTCTTAGATGACCTTGGTTTAAAGGAGTCCGGACTTGACAAGCTGATCGCGGCAAGCTACCGTCTCCTCGGTCTTATCAGCTACCTGACAGCAGGAGAGAAGGAGACCCGTGCATGGACCATCAAGGTCGGCACAAAAGCACCGCAGGCAGCAGGAAAGATCCACACCGATTTCGAGCGCGGATTTATCAAGGCAGAGGTTGTAAACTACAAGGATCTCTTAGACTGCGGTTCCTACAACGGAGCTAAGGAAAAAGGACTTGTCCGCATGGAAGGCAAAGATTACGTGATGAAGGACGGAGATGTCGTATTATTCCGTTTCAACGTATAATTTCCAGACAGGGTTGGTTTTATACGAAAAAATTAAAAGCCATGGAACATGTGAAATAATTGTTCCATGGCTTTGTTTTTGATGTGCACTCGCGCGAAGATGTAGATTGCTGCAAGCAGCTGCACGGGGTGTGGGAATGTGTTAGGGCACATCTTCAGTATCCGCTGTAAAATTACTTATGCAGGATTTCCCACACAGTGGAGACATACAGTCGCAGCCCTGTAAGCAGGGATGCCTCATCGAAGTTGAAGTGGTCATTGTGGTGTGGTGCAGCGATGGTAGAGCCGATGCACATATAGGCGGCTTTTCCACCGTGGGATTGGACTTTCGCCATCAGGTAGGTGGCGTCCTCGGAGCCGGAGAAAGCGGCTTCTCTTACATAGTTGGTGATGGCGGCGACTCTGGCAGCACCCGCGTGGATGAATGGTTCCATTTCAGGGTCGCTGTCGGCGCTGGATGCGCTGCCCATGATCTTTGTATCCACGGAACAGTCGAACATCTCCGCAGCCCCCTTTGCGGCGTTCATGGCTTTTTTGAGGACAAGATTCTGAATATCGGCTGTTTCACCCCGGGTTTCGAAGCGGATCAGAGCATCAGCCGGGACCACATTTCGTCCGCTGCCGCCCTCAATCGTCCCCACATTGATTCGGGACGCGCCTCTGGAATCCTGGCAGGCGGTATGCATGGCGAGAGTGGCTGAGCATGCCGCGAGGATTGCGTTCTTTCCGTCCTGCGGGGACATTCCTGCGTGGGCGGAAATTCCCTTAAATTCCGCGTCCACCTTTGTTGTGGAGAGAAATCCCCTGGAGAGAGCCACCAGGGAACCTGTTTTCCATCCCATTCCGAGATGACCGGTGAGAAAATAATCTACATCGTCAAGAATTCCGCCCTCCGCGATAGACTGGGCGCCACGGACACCTTCCTCCGCCGGCTGGAAGATGACTTTGATGGTTCCGGAGAGCTCATCTTTGATCTCATTTAAGGCAATACAGGTGTGAAGTCCGAGAGACGCGTGGCCGTCATGGCCGCAGGCGTGCATGCATCCATCATGAATCGAGCAGAAACCGTCTTTTACCGGCGGGCGGTCCGTGTCAGTGCTCTCGGTGACATCGTTGCAGTCGATATCAAAGCGGAGCGCCAGCATTGGACCTGGTTTTCCAGTCTCAATCACAGCGCAGAGACCGGTAAAGCCGTCCATCTCCTTTATGATCTCCGGGTCAGCGCCCTCGTTCAGCGCACGGTCGATGGCGCTTTTTCGGACTGTCTCGGACGGATAAGCCCAGAGGTAATCCTTGTTGATGATCTCTTTTCCGAATTTTACAGGAATCCCATGTTCTTTTAATTTCTCAATTAAAAGAGCAGTGGTGCGGTATTCCTGCCAGCCGGTTTCTGCATGTTTGTGGAGATCACGGCGTGTTGTGAGCATGGAATCTTCATATTTTTTTAATTCATATAGAAGGGTCTGAATATCCATGGATGGTTCCTCCTTGTGATGGTTAAAATAAATACAGAATCGTGCAAACATATTTGTGGAAAGAATTCCAAGATATTTTTAGTATAAAATTTTATAAAATTAAAGTCAATGAAAAGAACAAAAGCGAGAAGCTTTTGTACAAATTTGCTATTAATCATCACCGAAAAGAGGTGGGAGCCTTCTAAAATGAGATAATCATCCGGCGAAGAAATGAGGGAAAATGCAGGAGATAGTAAAAGGATGATAGTTTAGGATTCATGTCGAATAAACACGAGGACTGTCAAGCGAATCTGTTTGCTTTTTGCCGCTTTTCGGAGTAAAATAAAACTCACCAAAGAAAAAAGGAGAACAGAATCAATGACAGGAGCAGATGTAAGCTTCGTTCACCTGGGGATCTCGATTCCCCACATGGTGAAGAGCTTTTCAATCGGAGGAATATCCTTTGCGTACTACGGACTGATCATCGGGATCGGCATGATCTTAGGACTCTGTGTTGCCCAGTCCGATGCGAAGCGCAGGGGACAGAATCCAGATATTTACCTTGATTTCGCACTTTACGGAATTATCTTTTCCATCATCGGAGCGCGGATCTACTATGTTTTCTTCCAGTGGGCCTACTACAAGGACCACCTGATGGAAATCCTGAACTTAAGGAAAGGCGGACTTGCGATCTACGGAGGAGTGATCGCCGGAATCCTGACGCTGCTTGTCTTTACAAAGAAACGCCACCTTTCCTTTTTGTCCATGGCAGACAGCGCATGCCTTGGACTTATAACCGGACAAATGATCGGACGATGGGGGAACTTTATCAACTGCGAGGCCTTCGGCCGCTACACAGACTGCCTGTTTGCCATGCGGATCAGGCGCAGTATCGTGAATGAGAGCATGATCTCACAAAACCTAATCGACCATCTGATCCTGGACAATGGAATCGAGTACATTCAGGTCCATCCGACGTTCCTCTACGAGTCCCTCTGGAACTTCGGTCTCCTGATGTTCATGCTCTGGTTCCGCAAGCGGAAAACGTTCACAGGGGAAATGCTTTGTATCTATCTCGCCGGATACGGAATCGGAAGAGCGTGGATCGAAGGGCTGCGGACGGATTCTCTCCTGATACCGGGTACCCAGATCGCGGTATCCCAGGCATTGTCTGTTGTGCTGGCGACCGTCTCTCTTGTGATCCTTATTTACAACAGGAGAAAGGCTTTCGTCCAGAGAAAGGAAGCAAACTGATATGGAGAGCAGGGAAGAGCTGGTAAATCAGATCGAGGAAGCGAGAAAACGACTGAATGGAAGTATCGACGGAAAAGAGGCATATGATCTGATCTACCAGTACAGTGTGGAACTCGACCGGTTGATCGAACAGTATATGGAAGCGGGATATTGAGAGCCCCAGTACATAAAAATCGAATATACTCCAGATAAAACGTGAAAAGGCTGCCTGAAAAGGCGGCTTTTTCGCGTTTTATAGGAAGATTTCCAAAAAATGGAACCTTGTTTGTTACTGTACACGGGTAGGAATTTCCTGAATTGAAAATTCCGTACAATACAGTGGTGGTAGTGGATTTTGCCGATTCGGAATGCGAAGCATCGGCAAAATCAGTTACTGTTTGCGCAAGGCGTGAACAGTGACCCTTGTTTTGTACATGAAAAAATGAAAAATTCCTTGCTATTTTAAAGTAAATGTACTAAGATTACATTAGAAGTGGTGGAAAGTGGATAAAAGTGGTTTGAAATGGTGGATCAGTGGATCACGATGGACCACATGATCACAGGAGTGAGTAATGTTCATTGGAGAGTACAGTCATACAATCGATGCAAAAGGCCGTCTGATTGTCCCTTCCAAATTCCGTGAGCAGCTGGGCGATGAGTTCGTTGTTACAAAGGGATTGGATGGGTGTCTCTTCGTGTACGAAAATTCTGAGTGGAAATCTTTTGAGGAAAAACTCCACGCACTTCCTCTTACGAATGCTAATGCCAGAAAGTTTTCGAGATTTTTCCTGGCTGGTGCCTGTGCCTGTGAGGTGGACAGGCAGGGAAGGATCCTGATCCCTTCTGTTTTAAGAGAATTCGCGAAGCTGGAAAAAGACGTTGTATTGGTCGGCGTCGGAAGCCGGATTGAGATCTGGAACAAGGCGGTCTGGAACGAGAAGAATGTCTACGATGACATGGAAGAAATTGCAGAAAATATGGAAGGTCTTGGCATATGATTTTTGAACATAAATCAGTCCTACTGATGGAAACCGTCGACAGCCTGAATGTAAAACCGGATGGGATCTACGTGGACGGGACTTTAGGCGGCGGCGGACATGCATACGAAGTATCCCGGCGACTCGGCGAAAAGGGCCGCCTGATCGGAATCGATCAGGACGCGGACGCGATCGCGGCGGCAACGGAACGTCTTCTCCCATTTAAAGATAAAGTTACGATCGTCAGAAGCAACTATAAGAATATCCGGGAAGTGCTCTTTAACCTTGGAATTGAAAAGGTGGATGGCATTTACCTGGATCTTGGTGTGTCTTCATACCAGCTGGATACGGCGGACCGTGGATTCTCTTACAGAGAGGATGCCCCACTGGATATGAGAATGGATCAGAGAAACGAAAAGACCGCGGCGGACATCGTAAACGGCTACAGCGAGATGGAGCTGTATAGAATTATCCGCGATTACGGTGAGGACCGTTTCGCAAAGAATATCGCGAAGCACATCGTCAGAGAGAGGGAGATCCACCCGATCGAGACGACACTGCAGCTCGCAGAGATCATCCGCGGCGCGATCCCGGCAAAGATCCGGGCGGAAGGCGGACATCCGGCAAAACGGACATTTCAGGCGATCCGCATTGAATTAAACCACGAGCTGGATGTGTTAAACGATTCCATCGACACAATGATCGACCTCTTAAATCCGGGCGGACGTTTATCGATCATTACGTTCCACTCTCTGGAGGACCGCATCGTGAAGACGAGATTCCGCACAAATGAAAATCCGTGTATCTGCCCTCCGGATTTCCCGGTATGCGTATGCGGAAGAAAGAGCAAAGGCCGCGTTGTGACGAGAAAACCGATCGTTCCATCAGATGAGGAACTGGAAGAGAACAGAAGATCAAAGAGTTCGAAACTGAGGGTGTTCGAGAGAAGCTGAGAGCCCTCAAGTACAGAAAAAGCAGAAAGTTTATGGTAAATGTTCAGCAGGTCTGCATGTTCCTGAAATCGACAACAGGGGAACATGAGCAGAACAGCACTGGACTGTTGCAGATATATTAGAAAGGAAGTGATGGTATGGCAGCAAGGAGACGGAAAAGAGCCCCGCAGACCGAAGAATATGTAGAGGGAAATACTGTCCGTAAAGTCGAGCGTGTTCCCCGGTACGAGGAGCAGGAGAGAGGACATCAGCAGAAGCGGAATGTATCCCATACCGTTACAGTTCGGAGAAATCAGGAAAAAGCGCTTCAGATGAATCTTTTTTCCGTATTGTTGCTGACAGTGGCGGTGATCTGCACACTGTATATCTGTGTGAGCTATTTAAAGCTTCAGTCTTCCGTCACAGCGAGACTCAATCATATTGAGAGTCTGGAGGAGAGTATTGAAAAACTGAAAGGGGATAACGACGCTCTTCTCACAAGGATCAACACGTCGGTGGACCTGGATTATGTGTATAAGGTAGCGACTGAGGAACTGGGAATGGTTTATGCCAATAAGGACCAGGTCCGCTTATACAATAAGACGGAAAGCGAGTATGTAAGACAGTATGAAGACATCCCGGAACGGTAATAATAAAAGAGTTTTTACCATGAGTATGAAAGAAAAGCTGGCGGTTACGGTTCTCGTAACGACGCTGGCTTTGTTTGGTCTTGTCGTTGTTTTATACCGGATGATCAAGGATAAAAACGAAGACTATACCCAGATCGTATTGAACCAGCATTCCTCCTATGACAGCCGGACGATTCCGTACCGCCGCGGTGATATTGTGGACCGGAATGGAACATATCTGGCAACCAGCGAGAAGGTCTACAGCCTGATTCTGGATCCGAATCAGATCAATCAGGATAAGGAGAATTATCTGGAACCGACGGTGTCCGCCATCTGTGAGGTATTCGGTTACGACAGAGCAGATATTCTGGCGACGATCTCCGCCAACGAAAATTCCTACTATGTGCCCTACGAGAAGCAGATCTCCGCAGACAAGAAGGAAGAATTTGAGACAAAAAAGAAAGAATTGAATGATGCCTACGCGAAGTCGAAGGAGGACAGCGGGAAGAAGATCAAAGGTGTCTGGTTTGAGGACGAATACCGGAGATTTTATCCGTATAATACGCTGGCCTGCAATGTTGTGGGATTTTCCTACGATAACGGAAAACAGGGAAGCGGCGGAATTGAGCAGTATTACAATGACCAGCTGACAGGAACCAATGGAAGAGAGTACGGATATCTGGATGATGAGGCCAATATGGAGAAAGTCATCAAATCCGCCGAGAATGGAAATACCATCGTCTCCACCATCGATGTGAACATCCAGAGAATCGTGGAAAAATATATCGATGAGTGGATGAGCGGAATCGGAAGCAAGACGGCGGCCGTGATCGCCATGGATCCGAGAAACGGTGAGATCCTTGCCATGTCCTCCAACCGCAGATTTGATCTGAATAATCCGAGAGACTTAAGCTATGCTTACTCTCAGGATGAGATATCGGCTATGACGGATGAGGGCAGGATGGATGCCTGGAACCAGATGTGGAGAAACTTCTGTGTAAATGATACTTACGAGCCGGGTTCCCCGGCGAAGCCGATGACAGTTGCGGCGGGGCTTGAGGAAGGCGTGATCGGGCAGAATGATACATTCCTCTGCGATGGAGGACAGGATGTGGGCGGCTACCGGATCAAATGTTCCAATATCTATGGACACGGAATCCTGACCTTAGAGCAGTCCTTAATGAAATCCTGCAACGATGCCATGATGCAGATCGCGGCGAAACTCGGAGTACAGCGGTTTGCAAAATATCAGAAATTATTCGGCATGGGTCAGAAGACCGGAATCGATCTTCCGGGAGAGGCATATGGACTGATCTACAATGCGGACAATATGGGCCCGACAGACCTTGCGGTAAACTCCTTCGGACAGAGCTATAACAGTACGATGATCCAGATGGCGGCGGCATTCGCGTCTGTCATCAACGGCGGTTCCTACTATGAACCTCATGTGGTAAAGCAGATCTTAAATGATCAGGGTTCTGTTGTGAAGAAGATAGAGCCGAATCTGGTGCGGGAGACCGTTTCCCAGTCCACCAGTGACTTTATCAGACACGCCCTGTTTATGACGGTCGATGATGAGGAGGGAACCGGTAAGGCGGGCCGTGTTGCCGGGTATAAGGTCGGCGGAAAGACGGGAACGGCGGAGAAGCTTCCGCGTTCCGCCCACAACTATCTTGTATCTTTCTGCGGTTTCGCGCCGGCAGATGACCCGCAGCTTCTTGTGTACGTGGTCATCGATACCCCGAATCTTCCGGGCAAAGAGCAGGCGCACAGCACTTTCGCCACAGAGGTCTTCCAGAAGATCATGGCGGAAGCGCTTCCTTACTTAAATGTGTTCCCGGATACGGATACGACGACGGAGGACGCAGGTCTTACGGACCAGAGTGAGGGAATCACAAACAACAATGAGGGCGGATTGGAACCTGGAACCGGAGAGACCGAGGCGGAGACTGAGGCACCGACGGATGCGGAAGGAAATGTGATCCAGACGGAGCCTGCGCCGGAGGAAGAAGTGATCCCGTATGATGACGGTCTTGGACTTCCGGATGATATGCCGTCTGACGGATCGGAATCTGCGGCGGAGAGCGCGGGTGAGGCCCAGAGCATGGAATCTGTTCAGGAGACAGAGACTTTGGAAAACGGAGCGGAGGAGACAACACAGGCTGCGCAGTGATGCGTGACTAAAAATGTGATAGAACTGTTCGGTTCTGCGTGATTTGTGCAGAAAAATGTGCTGCAAGTTTACTTGCATAAGCATTTTCCTGCACAAATTGGCATATGGGAAACCGTAAAGACAAGAAGACGGCGTGGCTGGACAGCTGTATTGCTGATAGGAGAAAACTATGAAGAGAGAGATGGATATGACGGAGGTTTCCGACGGAAAACTCTATGGTCTGGATGATATGGTAAAGGCAGACTGCGCCGGATGCGAAGGCTGCCATGCCTGCTGTACCGGGATGGGAACCTCAGTGGTTCTCGATCCCTTTGACGCGTACCGCATGACGGTGGGGACAGGGAAGACCTTTGAGGCGCTTCTTGCAGGACCGTTGGAACTGAATGTGGTGGACGGGATCATTCTCCCGAATCTCAGGATGACGGGGAAGGACGAAGCCTGTTCCTTTCTTGATGAGAATGGACGGTGTACGATCCATGCGTACCGGCCGGGGATCTGCCGCCTGTTTCCTCTTGGAAGGATCTACGAGGACGGCGGCTTCAAATATTTTTTACAGGTCTATGAATGTGCGAAGGAAACCCGTACCAAGGTGAAGGTAAAGAAGTGGATCGATATGCCGGAGCCGAAGCGTTATGATGAGTTTGTCTGTACCTGGCATTATTTTTTAAAGGATCTGGAGCAGGTGATCGGGAAAGATACGTCAGGTCAGGCAGCGAAGACCGTGAGTCTTTATCTGATCAAACAGTTTTATCTTCTCCCTTATAATAAGGAAGAGGAGTTTTACCCGCAGTTTGACGAGAGAATGACCGGAGCTAAGAGAGCACTGGCGGGCTTCCTTGCAATGTAAGAGTTCACAGCAACGATCCGTGATTGATTTTTATGGATTTTCGTGCATGAGAAAATGAGAAGTCCCGTATATTAATTACCAAGACTTTTGAGATAAAGGTTTTGGAATGACGGAATTTCTGACATATCACAGAAAGAAGCTTGTGATCGTTTTTCTGATCTCGGCGTTTCTGATGACGGGGCTGTGTGGACAGCTGGGGTTTCTGATGATCGCGAGATCAGATCACTACAGAAAGATGGCAGATGAGCTTCATGAGAGGGAGAGGACCATCAAGGCTGCCAGAGGCGAGATCGTGGACCGGAACGGCACCGTGATCGCCGCGAACCGGACGGTCTGCACCGTGTCTGTGATCCATAATCAGATAAAGGAACCGGAGAAGGTGATCCGGGAGCTGATGCGCATCCTGGAGATTCCGGAGGCGGAAGTCCGGAAAAAGGTAGAAAAGTGGTCCTCCAGAGAGATCATCTGCACGAATGTTGAAAAGACGCTTGGGGACGAGATCATGAACCTCGGACTTTCCGGTGTGAAAGTTGATGAGGATTATAAGAGATATTACCCATACGGGAGTCTGGCCTCGAAGGTTCTTGGCTTTACAGGGGCGGACAATCAGGGGATCATTGGTCTGGAGGTCATGTATGAAAAGTACTTGAAGGGCAGAGATGGACTGATCCTGACACTTTCCGATGCAAAGGGCACGGAACTGCAGAATGCTGCGGAGGAGCGGGTGGAGCCGGTTCCCGGGAATAACCTGACTGTGAGTCTCGACGTCAATATCCAGAAGTATGCGGAGCAGGCGGCTTACGAGGTCATGGAGAAGAAAGGTGCGAAGGCGGTTTCTGTGATCGTCATGGATCCCCGGAATGGTGAGATCTACGCCATGGTGAATGCCCCGGAATTCGATCTGAATGCCCCGTTTCGTTTAAATCTGGACAGTGGCGAGCTCACTGGGGGAAAGCTTCAGGACGCGAGAAATAAAATGTGGCGGAACCGCTGCATCAACGATACCTACGAGCCCGGTTCCACATTTAAGATCATCACTGCCGCGGCGGGACTGGAGGCGGGAGTGGTCCATCTGGACGATAAGTTCTCCTGTCCGGGCTTCAGGATCGTCGAAGACCGGAAGATCCGCTGCCATAAGGTCGGCGGACATGGCAGCGAGACATTTCTTCAGGGCACGATGAATTCCTGCAATCCGGTGTTTATCGATGTCGGGGCGAGACTGGGAGTGGATTCGTTCTATCATTATTTCGAGCAGTTCGGACTTCTGGGAAAGACCGGGATCGATCTTCCAGGAGAGGCGGCGACGATCATGCACAAAAAGGAAAATATGGGGCTCGTGGAGCTTGCAACCGTTTCCTTCGGTCAGTCCTTTCAGATCACGCCGATCCAGCTCATCACGACGGCCGCCTCCATCGTAAACGGGGGGCGGCGGATCACGCCTCATTTTGCCATGCAGGTGGAGAGCGCGGATAGGACGCTTTACCGGACCTTCACCTATCCGGAACGGACGGGAGTCGTATCGGAATCCACCAGCGGGACCATGCGGTATATCCTGGAGCAGGTGGTGGCGGAAGGAAGCGGAAAGCGGGCAAAGATTCCCGGTTACCGGATCGGCGGGAAGACGGCGACATCGGAGAAGCTGCCGAGAAGCTTAAAGAAGTATATTTCTTCCTTCTTAGGGTTTGCCCCCGCGGATGATCCGCAGGTCATCGCGCTGATCACCATAGATGAGCCGGTGGGGATCTATTACGGTGGAACCATTGCGGCACCTGTGGTGGCAGATATCTTTTCCAATATCCTGCCATACCTGAATATCGTGCCGGTTCCGGAGGCGGATTGATTTTTGCCGATTTTTGGCCATTGTATCAAATGTTCTGATTGATTATTAAGGGAAAAGGACGTATACTATTTACGCTATGAAATGTTGTCAGGCGGCAGCCGTGGCAGCTGTGGGAGCGCCAAAGGCGCGAATGGCTGGCTTTCATGGTGCTGTCGGAAGACGACATGTCAATTTACATAGGAAGTATGAGGTGCAGCAGGAAAATATGAGGTTTGACATGGTAAATGAGACAATTCTGGCGATCATTATCGCCTTCGCAATCAGCGCAGCGCTCTGTCCGGTGGTAATTCCGTTTCTCCACCGTCTGAAATTCGGACAGCAGGTCCGTGATGACGGTCCGCAGAGCCATTTAAAGAAACAGGGAACACCGACAATGGGAGGACTCATCATCCTCACCGCTATTGTGATCACATCCCTGTTTTACATTAGGAGTTATCCGCGGATCATCCCGATCCTTTTTGTGACGGTAGGATTCGGAATCATCGGTTTTCTGGATGACTATATCAAGATCGTCATGAAGCGTTCGGAAGGTTTAAATCCGATCCAGAAGCTGATCGGTCAGTTTGTCATCACAGGAATCTTTACCTATTATCTGATGACTTCCGGGGAAGTAGGGACCGAAATGCTGATCCCGTTCACAGGTGGATTTGAGAACGGATATTACTTAAATCTTGGCTGGCTGTTTGTTCCGGCGGTATTCTTTATCGTTCTCGGAACCGATAACGGCGTAAACTTCACAGACGGTCTTGACGGACTCTGCACAAGCGTTACGATCCTTGTGGCGACATTTTTTACCGTGGTTGCCATCGGGGAGGACAGCGGGATCAGCCCGATCACCGGCGCTGTTGTGGGAAGTCTGCTGGGATTTTTACTGTTCAATGTATATCCGGCGAAGGTATTCATGGGAGATACCGGTTCCCTGGCTCTCGGCGGTTTCGTGGCATCCAGCGCTTTTATGATGCAGATGCCGATCTTTATCGCCGTTGTCGGCCTGATCTATCTGGTGGAGGTCCTCTCCGTCATCATTCAGGTCACATATTTTAAAAAGACCGGTGGAAAGAGATTTTTCAAGATGGCTCCGATCCATCACCATTTCGAGCTTTGCGGATGGTCTGAGACGAGAGTTGTCGCAGTCTTTTCAATTGTTACGGCGATCCTTTGTCTGGTTGCCTACATGGGATTATAAATTACGGAGTATATAGGAGGAGAAACCATGTCACAGAAAGTATTAGTTGCAGGAACGGGAATCAGCGGTATTTCTGCCGCGAAGCTTCTGCTTGCCCAGGGCGGCGAAGTGGTTCTTTATGATGGAAATGAGAAGCTTTCCGAAGAGAAGCTGAAAGCAAAATTTGATGAGGGCGCAAAGGTGACGATCGTCCTCGGTGAACTGAAGAAGACAGACCTTATGGGTGTGGAGTTATGTGTCATCAGCCCGGGTATTCCACTTGAGGCGCCGTTCGTTGCAGTGATCGACGAGGCAAAGATCCCGATCTGGAGTGAGATCGAGCTTGCTTACCACTGCTCAAAGGGAAAACTCGCTGCCATCACAGGCACAAACGGTAAGACAACGACAACAGCTCTCACAGGCGAGATCATGAAAAAATTCTACAAGAGCGTATTCGTAGTAGGAAACATCGGTGATCCGTATACTGCCCACGCTCTTGAGACCACAGATGAGTCGGTGACCGTCGCAGAGGTTTCCAGCTTCCAGCTTGAGACCATCATGGACTTTCATCCGAATGTGTCCGCCATCACAAACATCACACCGGATCATCTGGACCGCCATAAGACCATGGAGTGCTACATTCAGGTCAAAGAGGGGATCACGAGAAACCAGACAGAGGAAGACTGCTGCGTATTAAATTACGAGGATCCGGTCCTCAGAGAGTTCGGAAAAACGTTAAAGTGCAAGGTTCTCTACTTCAGCAGCAGGGAGAAGCTTGATGAAGGTATCTTCATGGACGGAAACCTTATCGTCTACCGCCATGACGGAAAGACTGAGAAGATCCTTGACGTCACAGAGTTAAATATCATCGGAAGACACAACCACGAGAATGTGATGACAGCGGTTGCGATCGCGATGCAGCTGGGTGTGCCGATGGATATGATCCGCGAGGCATGTAAGGAGTTCAAGGCTGTCGAACACAGGATCGAGTATGTAAGAGAGCGTTTCGGCGTTACGTATTATAATGACTCCAAGGGAACAAACCCGGATGCAGCGATTCAGGCTATCAAGGCGATGCCGGGACCGACACTCCTCATCGCAGGAGGATATGACAAACATTCTGAGTATGACGAGTGGATCGAGAGCTTTGATGGAAAAGTCCGTTATCTCGTTCTCATCGGACAGACGAGAGACAAGATCGCCGAGTGTGCAAAGAAACATGGCATCACGGATATCATGTATGCGGAAGACATGCAGGAAGCCGTTCAGGTATGCGCTTCCTACGCAAATGCAGGCGATTATGTGCTGCTCTCTCCGGCATGCGCAAGCTGGGGAATGTTCAAGAACTTTGAGGAGCGCGGACGGATCTTTAAGGAATGCGTCAACGCGCTGTAATGGAGGCTTAGCGTGGCTCGAAAGAAAGTTCGAAAAGCCGGCGGCAGGGCACAGGCGCAGAGACAGCAGGTACAGCGTCAGCAGATGCAGAGACAGCAGATGTCCAGAGAGCAGGTGGAACGCCAGCAGGTCGAAAGAGAGCGGGCAAGACGCCAGCAGGAAGGTCAGCGCCGGGAGCAGCTTCTGATGCAGCAGCGTCAGGAGATGCGGCAGAGGCAGGAGATGCTGCGGAAACAGCAGATGTACGGAGATCAGGGCCAGGAAGAGGGACGACGGAAAAAGAAAGCGCGGCGTTTCTACGACTATGATCTTCTGGTGGTCATCATCTTCCTCACGGTATTCGGACTGATCATGATCTACAGTTCCAGCGCCTACAATGCTCAGGTGAGCGGTCAGCCGTCTACTTACTATATGGTGCGTCAGGGACAGATCGCCGTGGCGGGATTTATTCTGATGCTGATCATCTCAAAGATCGACTACCATTTCTTTGCGAAATTTGCCGTTCCGGCGGTCGTTGTGGCATACATCTGTGAATTCCTTGTAACGTTCACACCGCTTGGAATCAGGGTAAACGGTAAGAAAAGATGGCTGGGAACGAGGTCTCTGCGCTTCCAGCCCGCAGAGCTTGTAAAGATCGTTGTGATCCTGCTTCTTGCGGTCCTTATTACGAGACTCGGGAAAAAGATCAATGAATGGCGGGTGTGGGGCATGATCGCAGTTCTCATCGGACCACTGGCGCTCCTCGTCACCATGAACAACTTAAGTTCCGGTATCATCATCTGCGGCATCGCATTTGTCATGATGTTTATCGCGTGCAAGAGAAAATGGCCATTTGTGGCAACGGTGGTGCTTGGATTCGCGGTCATCGTGTTTGCTCCGCCTGTGGCCATCGCTCTGGAGAAGGCGGGAGTCCTTCATTCTTACCAATTGAGCCGTATTCTGGTTTGGAAAAACCCGGAGGCATATCCGAAGTCCGGTGGATATCAGGTCCTTCAGGGACTTTATGCTATTGGTTCCGGCGGCCTTTTGGGAAAGGGACTCGGACAGAGTATCCAGAAACTGAGCTTCCTTCCGGAACCGCAGAATGATATGATCTTTGCAGTGATCTGCGAGGAACTGGGGCTTTTCGGCGCTGTGGCCGTGATCTTCATGTTCCTGTTCATGTTATACAGGTTTCTGGTCATCGCCGGAAACGCGCCGGATCTTTTCGGCGCGATGATAGTGACTGGGGTTCTGGCCCACATTGCGATCCAGGTCGTTTTAAACATCGCCGTTGTAACCAATGTGATCCCGAACACAGGAATCACGCTTCCGTTTATCAGCTACGGAGGTACGTCGGTATTGTTTTTGATGGTGGAAATGGGAATGGTTCTGAGTGTATCCAACCGGATCCGGCTGGAACAGCAGTAACAAAATGAGATTTCCAGCATATACTGTTTTATAGCGGCATGTGCGGGGGAATCGGTTTGCGGATATTTAAGGTTCAGGGGCTTAAGCCCCTGCATGGAAAAATAAAAATTCAGGGAGCGAAAAACGCGGTGCTGCCCATGATGGCGGCAAGTCTTCTGGCGGAGGGAAGGACTGAGATCCGAAATGTTCCGGAAATCTCGGACGTGTTCCTCATGGCAGAGATCCTGAGAGAACTTGGATGCCGGGTGGAATTTCGGGATGATGTCCTTAAGATCAATGCCTTTGGACTCTCGGGAACGGTGATCTCCGAAAAGTCAGTGGGGAAGATGCGGTCTTCCAGCCTGCTTTTAGGACCTCTGTTGTCGAGAGCCGGGGAGGTGACGACCTGGTATCCGGGTGGCTGCGTGATCGGAAAACGTCCGATCGATTATCACCTGGATGTACTCCGGTCCATGGGAGCAGAGATACTTGATGATGGCGGAATGCTGATTGCAAAAGCGAAAAAGCTTTATGGAACAACATTCCGTTTTCCATATCCGAGTGTCGGGGCGACAGAAAACGCGGTGATGGCTGCCGTTTTAGCCTCTGGAACGACGAAGCTCGTCAACTGTGCCAAAGAGCCGGAAGTCGCAGAGCTTTGCGGCTTTCTGCGGTCCATGGGAGCAAAGATCTCCGGGGAGCGCACCGGAATCATCACGGTGGACGGAGTGGAAAAGCTCTTTCCGACGAACCATGTGACGGCGGGAGACCGGATCTGCGCTGGAACATATCTTGCGGCTGCGGCTGCGTCCGGCGGGAAGATCGAGATCACCGGCGTGGAACCGGTCATTCTGGTGGAACCGTTAAAGGCACTCCGGAAGATGGGAGCCGGGATCAGGATCTTTGGGGCGGCGGGACCAAAAGCAAGGATCTGTATGGCGATGGAACAGCGTCCGGCTGGGATCGAGATCGATACGGGACCATACCCGGGTTTTCCGACAGACCTCCAGTCTGTCTTTCTCGCAGCAGAGGCGGCGGGAAGCGGGGAAAGCCGGTTCCGGGAGACTGTGTATGAGGCACGGTTCGAGGCGGCGATGCGGCTTGCAGCCTTTGGGGCCGATGTATCGGTCCAAAAAGATACAGCCATAATAAAAGGAAGATATCCGCTTCTTCCCGGGATTGCGGAGACACCGGATCTTCGCGGCGGAGCAGCGCTTTTAGTGGCGGCTTTGGCGGCAGACGGGCTCAGCGTGATCGCAGACCGGGGACATTTGAGCCGCGGCTATGAGGATATCGGAAGAGATTTGAGAAAACTCGGGGCAGACATCGAGGAGTGTGAACTGTAAGGGAGATGGCGGATCGTACATCGGACCGGAGTTTTTCTGTGGTCAGCGCGGCAGAGGCGCATGACCTGTGATGTTACGTGAGAACAAGTGATCAGATAACAGGTGAAGAGAAAATGTTATTTAGAAGAAGAGGTCTTGGTTTTGGAAGGCGCAGCTTTGGGATCCATTTTGGGAGAAGGAGCAGCAGCGGATTTGGAATGTACAACAGGAGAGGCGGAAGAAAGAGGGGAATCATTCCCGGGGTGATCCTGGCGATCCTCATCATTCTTCTTGTCCTCATCTTCTCCGTCCGCATCAAGGATGTGGAAGTGAGCGGAAACAAACAGTATACAAAGGAACAGATCGAGTCGCTGTTATTTGATGGCAAGTGGTCCAGAAATTCAGCGTTCTGTTATTATCAGAACAGATTTCAGGAGCACAAGTCCATTCCGTTTATCGAGGAATATAAGATCAATTTCAAGAGTCCCACGAGAGTGGAGGTCGTTGTCTTTGAGAAGAGCGTAGTGGGATGTGTTTCCTATATGAGCAGCTACATGTACTTTGACAAGGACGGAATTATCGTGGAGAGTTCTTCGGAGCAGCTTCCGGGTGTTCCGGTGATCGCCGGTCTTGAGTTCGGGCATATCGTTCTGCATCAGCCCCTTCCGGTGGCAGATCAGGATATTTTCGGTGAGATCCTGAACCTGACCCAGGTACTGAATGTCAGTGATATTCAGGTTGACCGGATCAATTATAACAGCTATAACGAGGCGGAACTCGTGATGGGAGACATCACGGTGGAACTTGGAAACTCGGACAGCCTCGACGGAAAGATATCGGAGCTTCATGATATCATGCCGGAGCTTTCCGGACTTTCCGGGACGCTGTATCTGGATACGTATGACGAGACGAATTCCAGCCCGACATACCGGTTTGTGAAAAAGGACTAAGGAGAATTGACCGGAAGGTCTGTGCCGGCTGTCCACCGGGGTGTGGAACGGCAGAAAATCAGTGTTTTTTTCAAAAAAACCATAAATTTAAGGTTGATATTTTTCAAAAAATCAAATATGATATATGTTAGATTAACTTGGGATTTTTATGACCATGCTAATACAGATATAATAGATTGATAGATATTAAAGGAGGAGACATTCTTGTTAGAGATTAAGATAAACGAGGCAGAGAATGCCGCAAGAATTCTTGTGATCGGTGTCGGCGGTGCCGGAAATAATGCAGTAAACCGCATGGTGGAAGAAAATATTATGGGTGTTGAGTTTATCGGTATCAACACAGATAAACAGGCACTTCAGTTCTGCAAAGCTCCGACTGCTATGCAGATCGGTGAGAAGCTTACAAAGGGACTTGGCGCAGGCGCAAAGCCGGAGATCGGCGAGAAGGCGGCTGAGGAGAGCCAGGAGGAGATCTCTCAGGCACTGAAGGGCGCAGATATGGTATTCGTTACCTGTGGTATGGGCGGCGGAACCGGTACCGGAGCAGCTCCGGTGATTGCGCAGATCGCAAAAGATATGGGAATTCTTACCGTCGGCGTTGTAACAAAGCCGTTCCGTTTCGAAGCAAGACAGAGAATGAACAACGCGTTAAAGGGAATCGAGAACTTAAAGAATGCGGTTGATACTCTGATCGTGATCCCGAATGACCGTCTCCTTGAAATCGTTGACAGACGGACAACCATGCCGGACGCATTAAAGAAAGCGGATGAGGTTCTTCTTCAGGCAGTACAGGGAATCACAGACCTGATCAACGTTCCGGGTCTTATCAACCTTGACTTCGCTGATGTTCAGACGGTTATGACAGATAAAGGTATCGCTCACATCGGAATCGGTAAGGCGAAGGGCGACGAGAAGGCACTTGAGGCTGTGAAACAGGCTGTATCCAGCCCGCTTCTCGAGACAACCATCGAGGGCGCTTCCCACGTGATCATCAACATTTCCGGCGATATCAGCCTGATCGAGGCAAACGAGGCTGCCGGCTATGTTCAGGAGCTTGCAGGTGATGATGCGAATATTATCTTCGGCGCTATGTATGATGAGAATGCGGAGGATGAGGTAACGATCACTGTAATCGCTACAGGTCTTGATGCACACGGTGCAAATACACCGGTTGAGCGTGCAATGAAGGACTTTACAAATTATAAGACAAAGGTTCCGGCTCAGCAGACTCCGATCCAGAGAACTGCTCCGGCTGTAAAGGCTCCGTCTGAGGCAGCAGCAACAACAGAGTCCGCACCGAAGTACAGCATTCCGACAGGAAATGCACCGGTATACCGTCCGGCACAGCGCGGTGAGACTCAGATCAATATCCCGGATTTCTTAAAGAACCGCAGATAAGATCCTGAGGGCGGACAAGCCGTTTAGAATTTGATTTATGAACATATGAAAGGTCTGGAAGAGAGAAATTTCTTCCGGATCTTTTTATTTTCGCAGATCACGACAGAACTTATCCGGATCTGCTTTTATTCTCTTCTTTTTTTTCTGTATTCCGCAAATGTCTGCGGAAATCTCCAGCTTTTATAAAAAACAGGGGGAATCCTGTTAAAACGCCCCGATATGTTTTCAGGTTTCGTGCCCCTTCTTTGACAAATTCCGAAAGGAAGGCCGGATATACTATGTGGGTAATGATTCAGAAGGTCCGGAATGGATTTTTGCCCGTAACTGGGAAACATCAGAGATGGAGACTGGAAAGGGGGAATTCCGGTGGAATATGAGTGGTACGCTGATCTCTTTTTCCTGGAGGAAGCGTACCGGGACGTCTTGATTGTATGGCTGGCGGCAGCGCTTATGAGAAAGCGGACGACATTTTTAAGACTTCTGGCGGCCGGAACCGCCGGGGGGATCTGCAGTACCGTGATCCTTTATCTGGAACTTACGGGGAAGGTTTCCGGGATCGTTTCTGAAGTGATTCCGGGGCATCTGACGGGGATCGCGGCGAGGAGTACGATCATTTTCCGGATCTGGGAAACCGGAAAACTTCTGGTGACCGGTCTTTTTATGGCACAGATCGCTTTTCCAGAGAAGCGGAGCAATTTTGCGAACAGCCGGGATTTTCTGGCCAAAGTTTTTACATGCCGCGGTAAAGAGCTTGGAGTCTTTGTTTTATCCGCAGGGATCTTGCAGGGCGGTCTTGCAATTTTAAGGGAACGATTCTTTCTTACCGGATGGAAAAGTCTGATCTTTATGGGATGCTTTAGCATGGGAGTCCACCTTTTTGCGGCGGCTCTTGTGAGGCGGCCGATGATCGGGGAAACGCGGTATCAGGTCCGGCTTTTCCTGAATGAAAAGTCGAAGGAGTTTACTGCGATGGTGGACTCCGGAAACCGCCTTGTGGAACCGGTGACGGGAAAGCCGGTCAGCCTGATCGCGGCATCTGACGTAAAATCCTTTGGAGATGAGCCGGTGGGAGTTCTTATGATCCCATTCCGGGCAGTCGGGACAAAAAGCGGATTCCTGCCGGGGATCCTCTTTGACAGGATGGAGATCGTGTCTGAAGAGTGCGGGAACGTAAGGATCGACCGGCCCGTTGTAGCGGTTTCACAGGAACCTCTGTTTCATGGGAAAGATTTTACGATGATCCTGCCGGAGTGTCTGGTGGCTGGTGAAAAATGGAATTGCGGCAATAAGGGGATTGCAGTGAAGGATGAATGACGATGTGTGAAAAGATAACTGTGAAGGCGGCAGACAGTTATGAAAAGGAGAATATGAGTATGATTATGAGAATTTCTATGCCAAATCGGTTTCGTTTAAAAAAAGTGATGGGTTTCCGCACGATGATCCGTCCGGAACGGGGAGAGATCCACTATATCGGTGGCGCGGATATTCTTCCGGCACCCTTATCCTTAAAAGAGGAGACCGAGGCGTTAAATAAGTTCGGAACTGAGGAGGAGAAAGAGGCAAAGGCAGAGCTGATCGAACACAATCTCCGACTTGTGGTTTACATAGCAAAGAAATTTGACAATACAAGCGTCGGGGTGGAAGACCTGATCTCCATCGGAACGATCGGACTCATCAAGGCCATCAACACCTTCAATCCGACGAAAAATATTAAGCTGGCGACATACGCGTCCAGATGCATTGAGAATGAGATTCTGATGTACCTTCGAAGGACCAGCAAGATGAAGCTGGAAGTCTCTATCGATGAGCCGTTAAATGTAGACTGGGATGGGAATGAACTTCTTTTGTCAGATATCCTTGGGACGGAGGAGGATGTGATCTATAAAGATATGGAAGATGAGGTGGAGAAAGACCTCCTGAAGAACGCGGTGAGCCGCTTAAGCCCAAGGGAGCGGAAAATCGTGGAACTGCGTTATGGTCTGAAACGACAGGACGGAGAGGAGATGACACAGAAGGAGGTCGCAGATCTTATGGGGATCTCACAGTCTTATATTTCGAGGCTGGAGAAGAAGATCATGATGAGATTGAAAAAAGAGATCGTAAAATTCGAATAAAACAGACGAAAAGGACCGTTCGGATGATGAGGGGAATCCCATCATCCGGACGATCCTTTTTATTCTGTAAGTATTTCAGACCAGGAGTTTTGTACACAGGTACGGATCATTCCTGATCATACAGCTTCGCATACAGCGTCTCACAGAGTGAATCTGCATAGGACTGATCCGGGATATCGCGGCCGGTGATAAGGAAATCCTGAATCAGCTCGAAACGTTTGAGACTCAGCTCTTCTCCGGAAAGATCAGGATCCTCCATCAAAAGCTGTTCATCTAATTCTTTTGCGGAATAATTTTTTAAGAACCAGTCGATGATCTCCCGGGTCTGGCGTTCTTCATCGTCGGCCTCCACCTTTAACTCGGAGGCACGTTTTTTTGAGGAAACGGCAACGATGAGACAGCCGATGGCGAGGACGGCAAGAACGCCCTCAAACATATATTTCTGGAATCCTGCCATCGGGAGACGGAAGACTCCGAGGAGGCAGAGCACCGTTCCTATGGCAAGGACGCCGCCGACCAGAAAGAACGCGGATGCGGAGGAACTCATATCTTCATAGCGCTGTCCCTTATCGACATAGGCGTAGACCGGCTCAGCAGCCTGAGATACTTCTTTTTGGGACGGATCGTCCCCGGAGCGCCCGGTCTCTGATTCTTCACCGGAAAACGTCTCCATCTCCTGTGCCAGGGCAGAAAGATGTTCTTCCTGTTCTTTCTTTTTTATGGCTTTTGCCACTTCTTTTGATTCCACGAGAGGACCGCCGCAGTCGCTGCAGACCTTGATCCCTTCGACAAATTCCATATCACATTTCGGACAATAAGGCATAACCAGTACCCCCGTATAAAATAATACCGTAACTGTTCAGTACCTCACAGTTACATAATACCTGTATATTACAGCCTGCGATAAGCGCTGCTTTGCAGGTGCCTGCTTACTGCTCAGCATACCATAATTTTTCTATTTCGTCCACAGTTTGGGCAGTTTTATACTTCCATTTGGATAGAAAATCGGTTAAAATAAAAAAAGGTCTGTCCCTATGTAGAATGAGCGGCAGATGAAAGAGAAACAGAAAGGGGCAATTTTGTATGAAGATTGCAGTTGTAACAGACAGCAACAGCGGAATCACCCAGATTCAGGCAAAAGAGATGGGAATCACAGTTCTGCCTATGCCGTTTATGATAGATGGAGAAACGTATTACGAGGATATCACACTGACACAGGAGCAGTTTTACCGGAAATTAAAGGATAACTCCGATATCTCCACTTCCCAGCCGACGCCGGACAGCATCATGAAGATGTGGGATGAGCTGTTAAAGGAGTATGACCAGATCGTCCATATTCCGATGTCCTCCGGACTTTCCGGCTCCTGCTCCACAGCGATGATGTTAGCAGGCGAGGATGAGTACGAGGGAAAGGTATTCGTTGTGGACAACCGCCGGATCTCCGTGACCCAGTACCAGTCTGTGAAGGACGCGCAGATGTTGGCTGCAATGGGAATGGACGGCGCGCAGATCAGGAAGCGTCTTGAGGAGACAGCGGCTGATTCTGTGATTTTTATCACCGTGGATACCTTAAAATACCTGAAAAAAGGCGGCCGCATCACACCGGCTGCAGCGGCTCTCGGCACACTTTTAAGAATCAAGCCAGTCCTTATCATTCTGGGAGAAAAGCTGGATTCCTTCGCAAAAGCCCGCACGATGAAGCAGGCGAAGACCATGATGATGAACGCGATCCAGAAAGAGCTGGATGAGAGGCTTCATGACAGCGGCTGTAAGGACTGCCATCTTGCCATCGCCCATACCGACAACGAGGAAGCCGCGCTGGAATTCCAGAAAGAAGTAAAAGAACGCTTCCCGGATGCTGATGTATACATGGCCCCGCTTTCTTTAAGCATCGCGTGCCATATTGGACCGGGCAGCCTTGCTGTGACGGCAACGAGAAAGATGGAAGAGGAACATGAGAAAAATTAGGAAATGGATCCGGGAAATATACCGAAAGCATACGCCGAGTGTCAAGGTTCCCCTGATCATTCTGATGGTGCTGTTCAGTATGATCCCGCTTCTTGTGGAGAGCAGGATCCTTGCCAGTTCCTCGAGACAGAGTCAGGTGGAACGCAGGATCATCGACGTCCAGAACCAGTGTCAGATCCTGAGCAATAAGATGTCCAGAAGCGGATATTTCACAAACTCGGTGGTGGATAACGCAGCCATTGATACGGAGCTGTCTCTGCTTTCAGATATTTTCAGCGGACGGATCCTGATCGTCAACTCGGGGTTTAAGATCGTCGAGGATTCGTTTTCCCTCTCGGAAGGGAAGACGCTGATCTCAGACGAGGTGATCCGCTGCTTCAAGGGCGAGAGTACGAGCCGTTATGACAGTCTGAAACATTATTTTGTTCTGGCAATTCCGATCCCGGAGTTTGACCAGGAGACGGGCAATATAACGACCGGAAAGAGTGCCGGAGTCATGATCGTGACGGCATCCACCGAGAGCATGTACAGTCTGGAGGAAAGCCTGAATGATAAGGCGTCCCTGTACGAGATGATGATCTTTGTGATCCTTCTGATCCTTGCGATCCTTCTGGTACACTTGATTATGAAGCCCTTTGGTACCCTGATCGCATCGATCCGGCGTGTGGGTGAGGGAAATCTGGACGAGGACGTCAACGAGGAAGCGTATCAGGAGACAAAGCAGATCTCTGAGACCATCAATAAGACTCTGGAGAAGTTAAAGGCGGTGGACCAGTCGAGACAGGAATTCGTTTCCAATGTCTCCCACGAGCTTAAGACCCCGATCACATCGATCCGAGTTCTTGCGGACTCCCTGATGGGAATGGAGGATGCGCCGAAAGAGCTTTATCAGGAATTCATGCATGATATTTCCGACGAGATCGACCGCGAGAGCAAGATTATTGACGATCTTCTGACACTGGTTCGAATGGATAAGGCGTCCGCAGGACTTTCCTGCAGTCAGGTCCAGATCAACGGACTGATCGAGATGGTATTGAAACGTCTGCGGCCGATCGCCAGAAAGCGGAATATCGAGCTGATCTTTGAGAGTAAGCGCGATGTCTCTGCCGATATCGACGAAGTGAAGTTTTCTCTGGCGGTGAACAATCTGGTGGAGAATGCGGTCAAATACAATAAGGAAGACGGATGGGTCCGGGTCACACTGGATGCTGACCATAAATTCTTCTACTTGAAGGTGGCGGACTCCGGAATCGGTATTCCTGCGGAATTTAAGGAACGCGTCTTCGAGCGCTTTTACCGCGTAGACAAGGCGAGATCCAGAGAGACCGGAGGTACGGGACTTGGACTTGCGATCACGAGAAGCGTGGTCCTGATGCATCACGGCGCGATCCGTGTGGACAGTGTTGAGGGCGAGGGAAGTACCTTCATGGTGCGGATCCCGCTGATCTATATTCCGTAGGAGGGAGAACAGGTGAAGAAATTTAAGTTGTTTCGGGCATTTTTCCTCCTCCTCGCGGTCCTGTCTGTCCTGAGCGGATGTGCAGGGAAAAAGACCGTGGAGCAGAGCGGAAATGCCTATACGATCTACTATTTAAATACGGCCGGGATCCAGCTCGTCGGAAGTGAGTACCGGACGGAGACAACGGATCCGGATGCACTGGTGCGGGAGCTTCTCGACAGGATGGGGAATGTGCCGGCGGATCTCGATTGTCAGAGGGCGCTGCCGGAGCGGATCGAAAAGATCACTTACCGGATCGAGGGAAATGTGCTGCATTTATATGCGGATGCCAACTACGCGCTGATGAATTCCGTGCAGGAGATCCTTTGCCGGGCGGCGTTGACGAAAACGCTGACCCAGATTCCGGGTATCGAGTATCTGAGCATCTACTGCGCGGAGCAGCCGATCACGGACGCAGCGGGAAATCCAGTGGGCTTGCTTTCCGCTTCGGATTTTGTGGACAGTATCCGTGATGTCAATTCCTTTGAACGGACGGAGCTGACGCTGTACTTTGCGAATGAGGCCGGAGACCAGCTGGTGGAGGAAAAACGGGAGGTTATGCGGAACAGTAATACCTCTCTGGAACGTCTCATAGTGGAACAGTTGATCGAAGGTCCTCAGGAACTTGGGCATTATGCAACGCTCCCGTCAGATGTGAAGCTTTTGAACGTGTCTGTCAATGATTCGGTCTGCTCGATCAATCTTGATTCGGCATTTTTAAACAACGCTCTTGATGTGGCGGCATATATTCCGATCTATTCCATCGTGGATTCCCTTGCAGAGCTTTCCACGGTGAGCCGTGTGCAGATCCGTATCAACGGATCTCAGGACGATGTGTTCCGCGATCAGATCCCGTTAAGCACGGTGTTTGAGCGAAATTACGATTATATCGCAGGAGGAAAAAACGATTAAAAGACCTTTGCTGTGTATGACAGGGGGATTGGTACTTGGAGAGGCACTGAACCTGTTTATCCCGGCAGAGCAGATGATATTTGGACTGGCAGTCTGGCTGCTCTTTTTGGTGTGCGTGTTTGCGCACCGGAAGAGCAGATACGGGCTGCCAGTCTTTCTTTTTGTGGCGGGAATGTTTGCCGGAGTTTTCCGGATGGGAGCGGAGCAGACGGTTTTTTCCCGGGAAGAGGAGTTTTTCCGGGAAGAATATGAGGATGGTGTGGTTCTTCAGGGAACTGTCCAGTCGGTGAAGGAGAAGGACGGGACGCTGGAAGTTGTGCTGAAAAACTGTGAGACGGAAGATGCGGATGGGGAGACGTTACGAAGCGTTCTGTGTTACCTGAATGAAGATTCGGAATTTCCTGCTGTTGGAGAGAAGATCCGCGTCTTCGGAGAAGGAAAGGCGGCAGATCCGGCGAGAAATCCCGGAGTGTTTGATCACCAGCTGTATTGCAGGGCAAAGGGGATCTCGGGGATCATCTATGCGGACGGATATACTGGAATGGGCGGAAAGGCGCATATAGTTTCGGACAGTCTGTACCGGATCAGGAGGCAGCTTTCCGGCCGCTTAAAGCTGATCGCGCTCCCGGAGGACGCCGGGATCCTGTCAGCGGTTCTTTTAGGGGAGAAGGAGGACCTGGACAGTGCAGTTTATGAGCTTTACCGGAAAAACGGGATCTCCCATCTTCTTGCCATCAGCGGGCTTCATATATCCATTGTAGGTCTTGGAATCTGGAAACTGTTCCGGAAAGGCGGCGCAGGCTTCTGGATCTCCGGGATCTTTGCGGGGGGATTTCTCATAGCTTACGGTATGATGGTGGGATCCGGGCCATCTGTGGTACGGGCAGTATCCATGGCAGGGCTCTCGTTCCTGGCGGCGGCTGCGGGGCGGACGTATGATCTTCCGACGGCGATGTGTATTCCGGCGTTGGGACTTCTTCTCACCCATCCGTATCTGCTTACGCAGGCATCTTTTCAGCTTTCATTTCTTGCGGTGATATCTCTTGTCTATCCCGGCAGGCTCTTTTCTGCGCGGGGAGAAACGTTTTTTACGAATGAAAAGTTCTCAGCGGCAGCGTCCGCATTTTTTGTCAGCCTTTCGCTTCAGATGGTAACGGCCCCTGTCGTTTGCTGGCATTCTTTTGGAATCCCGGTCTACGGGGTATTCTTAAATCTTCTTGTGATCCCACTTATGACGTATGTGGTTCTATCGGGATTTATAGGGCTTGGTATGTCCTTTTTATCCGTATCAGCTGGCGGCGCAATGCTTGGAGGCGCACACTATATTTTGAAACTCTATGAAGTTGTATGTAATGGGATCGGGAAGCTTCCGGGAGCGGAGCTGGTGTTGGGGCAGCCGGAGGTGTGGAAGATCGGCTGTTACTATGGTCTCGTGGTCTCAGGTGCCATTATTTATGAGAGAGGGATGAAAATTGCGGAAAAATCCTGTGATAAATTTCAGGAGAAGAAACATCGTCTGATATTCTTATGCGCTGCCTGGCTTTTGGCATTTTTTTTCCTGATTCCATCCCGCCCAGCCGGCCTCTCTGTCACATTCCTCGATGTAGGACAAGGTGACGGGATCGTTCTGCGTTTCGCATCTCGTACGATCCTCGTAGACTGCGGCAGCAGCCAGCAAAAGTCCGTCGGGGAAAAGGTTCTGGTGCCGTATCTCAGGAGTCAGGGAGTGACGTATGTGGATTTTGCTGTCATGACTCACGGGGATCAGGATCATATCAATGGGATCCGGTATCTTTTAGAACATCCGGAGTCCGGGATCCGGCTTGGCGGACTCATGATGCCGAAGGCCGGAAATGACGAGATCTACGGGAAGATGGCGGAGCTTGCAAAAAGACAGGAGATCCCTGTCTATTACGCATCGGCGGGGGACCGGATAGAAAATATCGCAGGAAAAGGCATTTACATGGAATGTCTGTCCCCGTCCGGGGAAGAGGAGTTTTCCGACCGGAATGAAGAATCGCTGGTATTCCGGGTCACTTATGACCGCTTTTCCATGATGCTGACGGGGGATATGGAGGCAGGCGGGGAAGAAAACCTCGTGGAGTCCGGCGTGCTTTCTCCTGTGACGATCTTAAAAGCAGGTCACCACGGCTCTGCGACGTCCTCCGGCGAGAACTTTCTTGAAAAACTTTCCCCTGAGATAACCGTTCTTTCTTATGGAAGAAAAAACAGGTACGGACATCCCGCAAAAGAAGTGAAAGAACGGCTGGGAAATATCGGTTCCGAGATCCTTGAGACGGGCATTTCCGGTGCAGTTATGATTGAAACAGACGGAAAAAAGATGAAAGTAAGGACGATGCTGCCGCCTGATGCAGATTGACGCGGCTTGACCAGTGTTCGTATATTTGATAAAATTAGAAAAGTTTCAAAATGGTACGAATAAGACAGTTTACGGAGGCGGCTATGCAGACTTTAAATCAGGATATAAAGGATAAGACATTTAGGAAAGTTTATTTACTGTTTGGCGATGAGCCGTTTCTTGTGAACAGCTATAAAAAACGTCTCCGGGAGGCGATTACCGGGGATGATACGATGAATTACAATTATTTTGAGGGCAAGGGACCGGACGTGAAGGAGATTATAAGTCTCGCGGATACCATGCCTTTTTTTGCTGAGCGGAGACTTGTCCTGATCGACGGCAGCGGATTTTTTAAGAGCAGTGCGCCGGAGGAGCTTGTTGATTATATCGCGGAGATTCCGGAGTCCACCTGTATGGTGTTTGTGGAGAGTGAGGTCGACAAGAGGAATAAGCTCTATAAGAAGGTGAAAGACAACGGATACGCGGCGGAACTTAAGAAGCAGGATGCGGACCAGCTAATGCGGTGGGCCGCAGGAATCTTAGCGAAGGACGGAAAGAAGATCACGCGCCAGATCATGGAATATTTTATGGAGCGGACCGGGGATGATATGGAGAATATCCGGATGGAACTGGAGAAGCTGATCTGTTATACCATGGGGCGAGAGGTGATCACGAAGGAGGATGTGGAGGCGGTCGGAACGGTTCATGTTTCCAATCGGATCTTCGAGATGGTGACGGCAATTGTGACGGGAAATACGAGAAAGGCGATGGACCTGTATGAGGATCTGCTGACCCTGAAGGAACCGCCGATGAGGATCCTGTTTTTGATTGCAAAGCAGTTTAACCAGCTGCTGCAGGTGAAGGAGCTGGCTGGAGGCGGGGCACAGAAGGGGGAGATCGCATCGAAGGTGAAGGTGCCTCCGTTTGTTGCGGGAAAGCTGATGGCGCAGGCAAAGGCATTTACGAAGGAGCAGATCCTTTCGTATGTGGAATTCTGCGTGGAGTCGGAGGAAGCTGTGAAGACAGGACGGCTTTCGGACCGGCTGGCGGTGGAGCTGCTGATCGCGAGAAAATATAAAAAGAACCGCTGAATCCGACACACCCTCGGAAACAGCGGTTCTTTTATTTATGCGTAATAATCCAGTTCGATGATAAATTAAGCCATTGCGCTTACAGCTTTAGCCAAACGGGATACTTTTCTGGAAGCGG
>ERZ1026901.319-NODE-319-length-41630-cov-58.932099_pt1 | contig 41630 bp, 32 predicted proteins | sample MGYA00380179_ERZ1026901 | MGnify/ENA primary metagenome ERZ1026901 (study PRJEB33269, sample SAMEA4719815) | human gut metagenome | biome: human-associated habitat; feature: organic feature; material: feces | place: Cameroon | collected 2013-10 ... | reverse complement strand
TCAGGGCTTTGTGATTTTTTAAGAATAAGAGAGTTTTGACACACCCTCAACCAAGCTGACGGTGCACTTCTTGCTCGGTTGGTGCACTTCTTGTTCGGTTGGTGCCATCTGTTCGGTTGGTGCACTTGAGACAAGTGCACCCCCTTGAAGGCACTCTTGCTTCTGAAATCTGTGGATTCTGTGGGAGGTCTGCGCACCCTAACATCTGTGGTGATCTGTGAAATCTGTGGGAGAACCTCCGCTGCACCAACATTCTCCGCCAATTTGTCCTTTGCTGCTGACTATCTGTCGCCGAAACTGCCAATGTTGCTTACGATTTATCGGCGGAAACAGCGAAACGTTTTTGGCACGTAAGTTGCAGTATACTTAGTGCAAGCCGATGGGCGGAAGTCCAAAGGCAAGCAAACGATAAACGTAAGATTAAAATATAAATAGGAGGTATTTGATATGTTACCAGTTATGAGAAATACTTGGATGCCAGAAGTTTTCAACGACTTTTTTGATACCGACTTTATGCCGCGTACAAACGCAACCGCCCCGGCAATCAACGTTAAGGAAACAGAACACGACTATACTGTAGAGCTTGCTGCAGCCGGAATGAAGAAGGACGACTTCAACATCAACATCGACGCTGACGGCAACCTGCACATCAAGATGGAGAAGAAGAACGAGAAGAAGGAAGAGGAGAAGAAGGAGCACTATCTGCGCCGCGAGTTCTCTTACACCAAGTTCGAGCAGACATTGCTCTTGCCTGACGATGTCGACAAGGAGAAGATTGCTGCCAACGTGAGCGACGGTGTGCTTACAATCGATCTTCCGAAGGTAGAGCAGAACGTGCAGAAGGCAGCTCGCCAGATTGAGGTGAAATAATCCTCGCGAGGCACGCCCCGACGGCACGACAGCTTCGCAGCCCGACGCCGTCAGGCACGCTCAGCAGTTGATTTTGGTTAGTATTAGATGATATAAATTGTTGTTGAGAAAATTGTTGATTAGGTTTAAGTGAGAAAGCCCTGCCTCGCACGAATGCGAAGCAGGGCTTTCTTCATTTTACTCAGTTGAGAGTTGGTTTAGTTGAGAGTTTACTCAGTTGAGAGTTGAGAGTTGAAAGTTGAGAGTTATGATATGTACTACAGCTTGTGCCTTCTTGAAACTCTCAAGGTAATCATAACTCTCAACTTTCAACTCTCAATTTTCAACTTTATTTATACTCGTGTACCGGCAGTTCGCCGTTGAGCGCTCCGAGTGCGTTGAACGCCAGCGACTCCATTTCGCCTTCGCCCGGCAGCACGATGACCGGAGCGAGGAAGCCCACCTGCTTCTTTATCTCATCAACGCAGTATTTGCTGTATGCGATGCCGCCGGTGAGGATGATGGCATCCGCCTTGCCCCAGAGCGCAACCGCCATGGCGCCTATCTGCTTCGACACGGTGTAGAGCATAGCCTCGAGCACCTCGTGGAACGGCTCCTCGCCAGCCTCGGCGCGGCGCGATATCTCCTTCATGTCCTTCATGCCCAGCAGCGCCTGGCATCCGCCGTTGCCCGCAAGCATCTTCATTATCTCAGCCTCGGTGTGCTTGCCCGAGAAGCAGAGGCGCACGAGCTGGTCGGCAGGCAGCGTTCCGGCACGTTCCGGCGCGATAGGACCCTCGCCGTTGAGCGCGTTGTTCACGTCTATAACCTTGCCCTCGTGGTGAGCCGACACGCAGATGCCGCCGCCGAGGTGAGCCACTACGAGGTTCATCTCCTCATACTTGCGGCCTATGCTGCGCGCATAGCGGCGCGATGCAGCTTTGGCGTTGAGCGCGTGGAATATCGACTCGCGCTTCATGAATGGCAGACCCGTGTAGCGTGCGCGTGTCATGAACTCGTCTACCACAACCGGGTCGGCCATGTAAGCCGGGCAGTGGCACATCTGCGCTATATCGTCGGCGATGAGCGAACCGAGGTTGCACACGTGCTTGTGCTTGGCGTTGATGAGGTCGTGCTTCATCAGCTCGTTGATGGCGTAAACGCCGCCGTGCAACGGCTTCAGCAGACCGCCGCGACCTATCACGGCGTCGAACTCCAGAGGTATTCCAGCCTCCTTGAGCAGCTTCAGCACGAAGTTCTTGCGATACTCATACTGCTCGTTAACGGTAGTGAACTGGTCCAGCTCCTCCTGCGGGTGCAGTCCGTCAGATGTCCATACAGCACGTTCGTCTTCATACACAGCCACCTTCGTTGAGGTGCAGCCGGGGTTTATGACAAATATCTTTTTCATAAATGATGTTTGTTGCTTCTTATTTGTTAATCGCCTTCAGGCAGGCAGTTGCTAAAGAGTAGAATTTAGAGTCGGCAGTGTCGGCGCGCGATGTCACCACAACCGGCGCGCTGGTGCCCACGAGCATGCCCGCAACCGTAGCTCCGCCGAAGAGCGTGAGCGTCTTGTAGAACGTGTTGCCAGCCTCGATGTCGGGGAAGATGAGGCAGTTGGCGTTGCCCACAACCGGCGATGCGATGCCCTTGATGGCTCCGCTCTCTGCGTCGCAAGCCGTCTTTACGTCCATCGGACCACTCATGTCCACCTCGCCGTAGGCTCCGTTGGCGGCGTTAGCCTTCAGCTCCTCGTAGCTCAGCGTGAGCGGGAACTTCTCAGACACCTTCTCGGTGCAGTGGATGAGAGCCACACGCGGACGGTCGCCGCCCGTGATGCTGCGATAGGTGGCGGTGATGTAGCGCGCCAGAGCGTCAAACTGCTCCGTAGTGGGGTAGGGAATAACGGCTGCGTCGGTGAAGAAGAGCAAGTGGTTGAGGCTCGGCACGTCAGCCACGGCGATATGTGTCAGCACGCTGCCCTTGATGAGGATGCCCTCCTCCTTGTTGAGCACGGCGCGCAGGAGGTTGTCGGTGTTCAGCGAACCCTTCATAAGCACGTCGGCGCGGCCTTCGCGCACCTCCTTCACGGCATGACGCGCCGCATCGTCGTCGTCTTCGGCTACGATGAGGGTCACCTTGTCGGGATAGTCGGCAGCCAGACGGCGAGCGATGTCAGCCTTAGCTGCGTTAGCCACAAGGATGAAGCGTGCGAACTGCTCCGCAATGCTTCGTTCGATAACTTCTTCTGTGTGAGAGTCGGCAGGAGATGCCACGGCAACCGTCACTACCTGCGCAGCTTGGCGCAGACGTTCGGGTAGGATTTTAAAGTCAACGATAGGTTCCATACTTATTTATAGGGTATTATGTTTAGAGTTGCGCATTTTGTTGCTATCTGTGCAACTTTTGCAAAGTTACAGTAAGTTTGTTATTCTGCAAAGAAAAACGGGAAAATTTATTCTCAATCGCAGGAATGTGGAACTTTAATCAGTGAAATATAGTAACTTTGCAGTCAAATATACCAAGATACAGTCTATGACAACAGCAGAATTTATACAAGAATATCGCGAAAAGGACACCCGTCAGCTCGCCCTTCAGTCGGCACGCTTCCCCGATGTGGACATGCCCTACGCACTCGACCAGATAAAAGGCTGGCAGACAGCGCGCCGCAAGCTCCCCACATGGGCTGCCTGCGACGGCATCGTCTACCCGCCACACCTCTCTATGGAGCAGTGCTCGTCGGAGCCGACGGCGCAGTATAAGCTCAATCTGGCGATGGAGTGGAGTTGTCGAATTGAGAGTTCAGAGTTGAGAGTTGAGAGTTCTTCCAGCATGACCGACCTGACCGGCGGTTTCGGTGTCGACTTCTCGTTCACCTCCTGCGCTTTCGCCTCAGCCACATACGTAGAGCGCAACGCGCAACTCTGCCACATGGTGGAGCACAACCTGCCGTTGCTCGGCATCGACAACGCAAAGGTGGTCTGCGCCGACGCCGTCGACTATCTCTCTACGCTCGATATGCAGACAATGATATTCCTCGACCCTGCGCGCCGCGACCAGCACGGCGCAAAGACCGTCATGCTTGCCGACTGCACGCCAGACGTTGTGCAGCTACTGCCGCAGCTGCTCAAGAAGTCGCGCTTCACGATGCTCAAGCTCTCGCCCATGCTCGACTGGCACAAGGCTGTAGAAGACCTGCAGGGCACGGTGCGCGAGGTGCATATCGTGTCGGTGGGCGGCGAGTGCAAAGAGTTGCTGCTTGTGCTGTCTGAAGAGATTGAAAGCGAGCTGAAGGTGTTCTGCGCAGACCTCGAAGTGGGAGGAGGCTCTGGGGAGGCTGGTCTTTCTGGCGGTTCTAGCCGTTCTAGTGGTTCTAGCAGTTCTAGCCTTTCTAGTGAACCTAGTTTCCCTAGAACGCCTAGTTCTCCTTGCGCTCCTAGTTCTCCTAGCGCTCCTAGCCATGCTTCCCTCTTCGTCTACGCCCCAGGCGCCTCCCGCCCAGCTCCCAACTCCCAACTCAAAACTCAAAACTCAAAATTCTTGCATGAGCCCAACGCCTCAATCATGAAGGCGGGCTGCTTCGACGAGCTTGCCGCAGCCTACGGCGTGTCGCCCGTCAGTCGCAACAGCCACCTCTTTCTCTCTGCAGAGCCCGTCGACGGCTTCCCGGGCAGGAGCTTCAGCATAGAGCGCGTCACAACGCTCAACAAGCGCGAACTGCGCCAGGCGCTGGCAGGCGTCGAGAAGGCGAATATCGCCACACGCAACTTCCCGCTCTCCGTAGCCGAACTGCGCAAGCGCCTCAAGCTCAAAGACGGCGGCGACGTGTATATATTCGCTACAACCACCGCTGAAGACGAACATCTACTGCTGATTTCTCATAAATATCAATAAATATTTAGCATATTTTCGTCTGTTTGAGCAAATTTCCGTACTTTTGCATTTTTAAGGCTTTATTTATAAAGATGTATTTATCGCCCGAAGTGACAATCGGGCGACGTATATCAAACAAAAAATGAAAGAATAAATCAAGAAAAATGTCAGCAATAGAGATAAAGAAAGTTGAGTCGCGCCGCGACCTTCGCCAGTTCGTTAATTTTCATTACGACCTCTATAAAGGTAATGCTTACGACGTGCCCAACCTCTACTTCGACGAGATGAGGACCTTTAGTAAGGACAAGAATGCAGCCTTCGACTTCTGCGAGGCAGAGTATTTCATGGCGTTTCGCGACGGCAAGATGGTAGGTCGTGTGGCTGCCATCATCAACCACAGCGCCAACAAGAAGTGGGAGCGCGAGTCGGTGCGCTTCGGATGGATCGACTTCGTCGACGACATCGAGGTGTCTACAGCCCTGCTCAAGGCTGTAGAAGACTACGGCAAGCAGAAGGGAATGAAGGAAATCGTTGGTCCGCTCGGATTCACCGACATGGACCCCGAAGGAATGCTCCTCGAAGGCTACGACCAGCTCGGCACTCAGGCTACTGCCTACAACTATCCCTACTATCCTGAGCACATGGACCGCATGGGCGGATGGGAGAAGGACAACGACTACGTAGAGTACAAGCTCTACGTGCCCGAAGAGATGCCCGAGAAGTATGCAACCATCGCGAAGATGATTCAGAAGCGCTACAACCTGCAGGTGAAGAAGTTGAAGCGCAACGAAATCTACGGCGAGAACGGATACGGCAAGAAGATATTCAATGTAGTGAACGAGACCTTCAAGGACCTCTACGGCTACTCGAAGCTCACCGACCGACAGATAGAACAGTACGTGAAGATGTATCTGCCCATGGCAGACCTCGACCTCATCACCATCATCGAAGACTGGAACACACCCGACCATAAGGTGGTTGGTGTGGGCATCTCCATACCTTCGCTCGCACACGCCCTGCAGAAGTGCGGCGGAAAGCTCTTCCCCTTCGGCTGGTGGCACATACTGCGTGCGCTGAAGTTCCACAAGACCGACGTCGTAGACCTTCTGCTCGTAGGCATTCTGCCCGAATACCGTCAGAAAGGCGCCAACGCTCTGCTCTTCTACGACCTCATCCCGCGCTACCAGCGCCTCGGCTTCAAGTGGGGAGAGACCCACGTCGAGATGGAGACCAATATGAAGGTTCAGGGACAGTGGCAGTATCTCAACCGCGAGATACACAAGCGCCGCAGATGCTATAAAAAGAACATTTAAATCGGATAGCATCCTTGGTGCTGTCACAATCGCTTAGGATGCTATAAGATATAAAGAAATAAAATGGAAGAAAACATTCAACCCACAGTTCAGTATACCGACGACAACATACGCCACCTCTCCGACATGGAGCATGTGCGTACACGTCCTGGTATGTATATCGGTCGCTTGGGCGACGGTCAGTTGCCCGAGGACGGCATCTATGTGCTTCTGAAGGAAGTAATTGACAACTCTATCGACGAGTTCAAGATGAACGCCGGCAAGCGCATAGAGGTAGACATCGACGACCGCCTGCGTGTGTCGGTGCGCGACTATGGTCGCGGCATTCCGCAGGGCAAGCTCGTAGAGGCTGTCAGCGTGCTCAACACCGGCGGCAAGTACGACTCGAAGGCGTTCAAGAAGAGTGTGGGTCTGAACGGCGTTGGCGTGAAGGCGGTGAACGCCCTCTCGGCACATTTCGAGGTGAAGTCGTACCGCGACGGAAAGGTGCGTGCGCTCAAGTTCGAGCGCGGCAACCTCAAGTCGGACATCACCGAGGACTCTGCTGACGAAAACGGCACGTATATCTTCTTCGAACCCGACCCCACACTGTTCGTAGGCTATTCGTTCCATGACGACTTCGTGGAGACAATGCTGCGCAACTACACATATCTCAACTCTGGTCTTGCGATTATGTACAACGGTCGGCGCATCCTCTCGCGCAACGGCTTGGCAGATCTGCTCACCGACACGATGACTACCGACCCGCTCTACCCCATAATACATGTGAAGGGTGAGGACATCGAAATCGCTTTCACGCATACCAACCAGTATGGCGAGGAGTATCACTCGTTCGTGAACGGACAGCACACCACGCAAGGCGGCACCCACCAGAGCGCTTTCAAGGAGCATATCGCGAGAACCATCAAGGAGTTCTTCGGCAAGAACTACGAGTTCACCGACATACGCAACGGACTCGTGGCTGCCGTGGCGCTGAACGTAGAAGAACCTATGTTTGAGAGCCAGACAAAGATTAAGCTCGGTTCGCTTCAGATGGCGCCGGGCGGAGAAAGCATCAACAAGTACGTGGGCGACTTCGTGAAGCTCGAGGTAGACAACTACCTGCACATACACGCCGACGTTGCGGAGGTGATGCAGCAGAAGATAACCGAGAGCGAGCGTGAGCGCAAGGCGATGGCTGGTGTCACCAAATTGGCTCGCGAACGCGCCAAGAAGGCAAACCTCCACAACCGCAAGCTGCGCGACTGCCGCATCCACTATTCCGACGCAAAGAACGACCGCAAGGAAGAGTCTTCTATCTTCATCACCGAGGGCGACTCAGCCAGCGGATCTATCACAAAGAGTCGCGATGTGAACACCCAAGCGGTGTTCTCGCTGCGCGGAAAGCCGCTCAACTCGTACGGCTTGACAAAGAAGGTGGTGTACGAGAACGAAGAGTTCAACCTTCTGCAGGCTGCGCTCGACATTGAGGACGGACTCGACACGCTCAGATATAATAAGGTGATAGTGGCAACCGATGCCGATGTGGACGGTATGCACATACGTCTGCTCATCATCACGTTCTTCCTGCAGTTCTTCCCCGATCTTATCAAGAAGGGACACGTCTATGTGCTGCAGACTCCGTTGTTCCGCGTGCGCAACCGCCGCACCAAGATTAAGAACAAGAAGGTTGTGGCAGACGCTGACGCGCGTCTTACGGGCAAGGAGAAGAAGAGCGACTTCATAACCCGCTACTGCTACAGCGAGGACGAGCGCCAGCAGGCGATACGCGACCTCGGACCCGACCCTGAGATAACACGATTCAAAGGTCTGGGCGAGATCTCGCCAGAAGAATTCGCCCATTTCATAGGTCCCGAGATGCGACTTGAGCAGGTTACGCTGCACAAGACTGACCAGGTGCAGAAGCTCCTCGAATACTATATGGGCAAGAACACCATGGAGCGACAGAACTTCATCATCGATAACCTTGTTGTGGAGGAAGATCTGCCCGAGGAAGACATGGAATAACAAAACAATCAGATTATGAAACGTACCAATAATCACAAACATAACGCATCGCACTCATTCTCGTTAAAGACGGGAGTGGGTGCGTTGGTTTTTCTTTTGCTGTGCGTAGCTACGTTCGCGCAGCGCGTCAATCCGCTCAAGAAGCTCCAGATAGCAGAGCTCGCCATCAGCAATCTCTATGTCGACTCGGTAGACGACCAGAAGCTCGTAGAGGACGGCATACGCGGCATGCTTGAGAAGCTCGACCCCCACTCGTCGTACACTACGGCGAAGGAGACGAAGTCGCTCAACGAGCCTCTGCAGGGCTCGTTCGACGGCATCGGCGTGCAGTTCAACATGATTTCCGACACGCTGCTCATCATCCAGCCCGTACGCAAAGGTCCGTCAGAGAAAGTTGGCATCATTGCCGGCGACCGCATCATCACTGTCAACGACACAACCATATCTGGTGTGAAGATGGAGCGTTCGGAGATAATGCGCCGCCTGCGTGGTCCGCGCTCGTCGAAGGTGAAGCTCGGCGTGAAGCGTCGCGGCGTGCCCGACCTGCTCACGTTCACCGTGACGCGCGCCAAGATACCCGTACACACGCTCGACGCCTACTATATGATACGTCCGCACGTGGGCTATGTTCGCATCGGTTCGTTCGGTGCAACCACATACGGCGAGTTCATGACCGCAGTCGACTCGCTGCAGAAAGCTGGCATGCGCGACCTTATCCTCGACCTTCAGGACAACGGCGGCGGCTACTTGCAGTCGGCTGTGCGCATCGTTGAGGAGTTCTTGCAGAAGGGCGACCTCGTAGTGTATACCGAGGGACGCGCCCAGAAGCGTCAGGAGTACAACGCTGGTGGCGGCGGACGCCTTGAGAAAGGCAAGGTATGCGTGCTCATCAACGAGTATTCGGCGTCGGCAGCCGAGATCGTCACCGGTGCCATCCAAGACCAGGACCGCGGAACCGTGATAGGTCGACGCTCGTTCGGCAAGGGATTGGTGCAGCGTCCTATCGAGTTCGACGACGGTTCGATGATACGTCTCACCGTCGCCCACTACTATACGCCCTCAGGTCGCTGCATACAGAAGCCTTACGAGAAGGGCGAGAAGGAAGACTACGCGCAGGATATAGAGAAGCGCTTCAAGCACGGCGAACTCTACTCGGCTGATTCCATCCATTTCAACGACTCGCTGCGCTGCTACACTCTACGCAAGCACCGCACGGTGTATGGCGGCGGAGGCATTATGCCCGACGTGTTCGTGCCGCTCGACACCACACAGTACACAGCGTTCCACCGTCAGCTCGTAGCCCGCTCGCTCGTCATCAACACCACCCTGCGATATGTTGAGGACCACCGCGACGAGTTGAAGACAAAGTACGCGAAGTTCGATGACTACATGAAGCGTTTCGAGGTGCCGCAGGCGATGGTCGACACGCTCTTCGCCGAAGCCGAGCGCCAGAAGGTGAAGCCGCGCGACGACGCCGAGCGTAAGCGCACGCTCCCCATGCTGCGTCTGCAACTGAAGGCGCTCATAGCCCGCGACATCTGGGATATGAACGAATACTTCCGCCTGATGAACGAGCAGAACCACATCGTGAGCAAAGCGGTAGAAGTGATTACGGGCAAGTAAAGACGGGTTGGCTTAAAAGCTACTAAAAGTCGTCTTTATTTCTTTCGAAGTGTTGACAGACATTAAATATTAAGGCAAATGGAAAACTTTTGTGATAAAAAAGTTTTCGCATTTGCCTTTTTTGTATATCTTTGCGCCTAACGACAAGGCTTTTAACAGCTTTGCAACCAAACTGTAATAGTAGTAGTCATTGAAACTGCAACATCAGTTGTAATGAAACAGTAACAACATATATAATAATTAGGAGATGAAAAAATTAATGTTCAAGAGCAGCATTGTGACAATGCTTTGCGTTTTCTGTAGTCTTTCAGCCAGCGCCGAAGGAAAGTTCGTATTGTTCAAGTACGGCAATTTCGATACATGGGTGACACGCCAGATTCACGAGTCGGCTGTCATCGGCGGCAACACGAAGACTCTCTACGAGATTGGACCAAACAGATCCCTTACGGGTAACAATCCATACGTGAACCTTGGCGGATCGCCTTGGGGCACGAGCAACGTAATGGCTAAGGTGTCGGGCATCACGAAGACCAACAATTCGGTGTATCGCGACAACCGCGGATCGGGTCATTGCGTGAAGATGACCACCCACATCGAGACTTGCAAGGTGCTTGGTCTTATTAATATTAAGGTGCTCGCCGCCGGCAGCATCTTCCTCGGCGACATGAAGGAGCCTATCACCGGCACGAAGGAAGGTCCGAAGGCTCTTAACTTCGGCATTCCGTTCACTCATCGTCCCAAGGCTCTGCGCTTCGACTACCGTGTGTATGTGCCGGGCAACGCCAACCGCATCCGTCAGACCGGTTTCTCTAAGGTGACGACCGTGCCTGGCAAGGACTACTGCGTAGCTCTTCTGCTTCTGCAGCGTCGCCACGAGGATGCGCATGGCAACATCACCGCGCAGCGCGTGGGCACCGTAGTGGTAAAGTACGGCAAGTCGACCAACGGATGGGTTGAGGACGCCACCTATGAGATTCACTACGGCAACATCACCGGCAAGTCGTTCTACGACGCTTCGATGATGGGTCTGCGTTCTACCGACTACGCCCGCAACTCTAAGGGCAAGAGCGTGCTGGTGAAGGAGACCGGCTGGGCTGATGCCGACGCCACACCGACGCACATCGTGCTGCAGTTCTCGTCGAGCCACGGCGGTGCTTACGTAGGCACCGTGGGCAACACCTTCTGGGTAGACAACGTAGGACTGGTGTATTAAAGGTGTTGAGATGGTGAGGTGTTGAGATATCCTTGTCAACTCTATTATTAATTTAAAAACATGAGGTTATGCGCCCCTTAAAAGCGATTCTTTTCTTACTCTTTACGATAGCTCTGCAGCCCGCTCGGGCTACAGAGCCGTTCTGTTTTGACACTACCGCAGTAGTTGTGGCGTCTGTCGCAGACGTGCCTTTGGCTGCCGACACCGCAGTGGTGGCGAAGCCGAAGAAGAAAAACCTCTTCAACCGCTTCCTTGCCTACTTCAACGACGCCAACAAGGAGAAGAAGAACAAGCGTTTCGACTTCAGCGTGATAGGCGGACCCCACTTCAGCTCCGACACCAAGCTCGGCATCGGACTCGTGGCAGCCGGTCTATACCGTTCAGACCCTGCCGACTCGCTTTCGGCTCCGAGCAACGTGTCGCTTTTCGGCGACGTCTCTACCGTGGGCTTCTACATGCTCGGCGTGCGCGGCACACATAAGTTCCCGCGCGACACCCACCGCCTCAACTACACGGTCTATTTCTACTCCTTCCCCTGCTACATCTGGGGATGGGGCTACGACATGGGCAACCAGGACACCAACAAGAGCAAGATGAAGCGCTGGCAGGCGCAGTTCAAAGCCGACTGGCTGATACGCACCGCCGACAACCTCTTCATCGGTCCGACCGTCGACTTCGACTATGTGCGCGGCACTAAGTTCGACCGTGAGGAGCTGCTCGAAGGCGAACGCCCCGAGACGCTCAACTTCGGTGCGGGCGTGACTGCCATCTACGACACGCGCGACAACCTCACGGCGCCGAAGCGAGGCATGTACATCCAGTTCATGCAGCTGATGCGCCCGAAGTTCATCGGCAACAAGTACAACTCCTACACCACCGACTTCCGCATCGACGGCTACACGCATCTTTGGCGCGGCGCCACGCTCGCTGCCGACTTCCGCACGCAGCTCAACTTCGGCGATGTGGAGTGGTCGATGCTCGCGCAGCTCGGCGACAGCTATTCGATGCGTGGCTACTACCAGGGCCGCTACCGCGACAACCATAAGATGGAGGCGCAGGTGGAGCTGCGACAGCATGTGTGGAAGCGCAACGGCGTGGTGGCGTGGGTAGGCGCCGGCACCATCTTCCCGAAGTTCAGCAAGATAGAGTGGAAGCACATCCTGCCGAACATGGGCGTGGGCTACCGCTGGGAGTTCAAGAAGAATGTCAACGTGCGACTCGACTACGGCTTCGGTAAGTCGGGACAGCACAGCTTTATATTCAATATCAACGAAGCGTTCTAATTCTTTCGTAGCGGAGGTCTCCGGCCTCCGCAGCAAGCGATAATTAATGTTCGACTTGGTGCTGCGGAGGCCGGAGACCTCCGCTACGGCTAACTATATTCTTATGAAAAAGATATTAGGTCTCCTCACCTCTCCCCGTTTCCTCTTCATATACATCGTGCTGACGCTCGCCATCCCCAACGTGGCGCTCTGCTTCACCGAGCACATGCCCGTGCTGGCTTGCGTAGCCAACGTCGTGCTGCCCGTATCGCTCTACGCGCTGCTCATGACGTTCTCCAAGAAGACGGGACGCCAGGTGTGGTTCCTCTTCCTCATCGTCTTCTTCGCAGCCTTCCAGATAGTGCTGCTCTACCTCTTCGGTCGCGGCGTGATAGCCGTCGACATGTTCCTCAACCTCGTCACCACCAACCCCGGCGAGGCGATGGAGCTGCTCAACAACCTCGTGCCTGCCGTGGCTACCGTGTTCATCCTCTACCTGCCGCTGCTTGTGCTCGCCGCAATGTCGTGGGCACGCCATCGCACCGAGGACGTAGCGTTCCTCAAGCGTGTGCGCCGCTACTCATGGTGCGGTATGGCTGCGGGCGTCGTGCTTATAGCGCTGTGCTACGCGGCTTATCCTAAGGACAGCGACTTCGACTATCGTGCCGAGGATCATGTCTATCCCGCCAACATCTTCTACAACCTCTACCTTGCCTGCCGCGAGAGCGGACGCGTAGCCGACTACCGCAAGGATGTAGCCTCCTTCCGCTTCAACGCCCGCTCGGCTCACGACGCCGACTCTGCCGAGGTGTATGTGCTCGTCATTGGCGAGACGGCACGCGCCGACAACTTCCAGCTCTACGGCTACGGGCGCAAGACCAATCCGCTGCTCTCAAAGACCGACGGACTCAGCGTGTTCCGCCATGTGCTCTCGCAGTCGAACACCACGCACAAGAGTGTGCCGATGCTGCTCGCTGCGGCTTCTGCCGAGAACCACGCGCGTCTGTACCGCGAGAAGAGCCTCATCACGGCGTTCCGCGAGGCAGGCTTCCACACCTCGTTTATCTCCAACCAGCAGCCCAACCACTCGTTCATCGACTTCTTCGGCGACGAGGCAGACGACTTCGTGTTCATCCGCTCGGCTGTTAGCGTCATCACTGGCGACGTGACGGCGCAGACCAGCGACGAGCGTCTGCTGCCTTACGTGAAGAACATCCTCGCCAAGAAGCGCAAGAAGGAACTGATAGTGCTGCATACGTACGGCTCGCACTTCAACTACCGCGACCGCTATCCGCAGAGTCGCGCCAAGTTCCTGCCCGACACGCCGACGGAGGCTGAGCCGAAGAACCGCGCGCAGCTCCTCAACGCCTACGACAATACCATCTGTCAGACCGACTTCGTACTGCACAGCATCATCACGATGCTCGGCAAGAGCGGGGCGCAGGCTGCCATGCTCTACACCTCCGACCACGGCGAGAATATCTTTGACGACTATCGCAAGCGCTTCCTGCACGCCTCGCCCACGCCGTCGTCGCACGGCATACATGTGCCGCTCCTCGTCTGGACCTCGGCGTCCTACCGTGCGGAGTATCCTGCCGTTGTCGCTGCGCTCAACGCCAACCGCGAGAAGGATGTGCAGTCGAGTGCGTCTGTCTTCCCGACGATGCTCTCCATCGCAGGCATCAGTGCGCCGTGCGTCGCCGACGTGATGCCGCTCTCGCTCGCCAATCCTACATACCGTTGCGGCAAGCGCCGTTACCTCAACGACCACAACCGCTCCGTAACGCTGAAGCAAGCCGGCTTCTCCGATATCGACTTCGAGCAGCTGAAGAAGTGGGGCGTGGGGTTGTAGAATGCCTCCAAGGGGGTGCACTTGTCTCAAGTGCACCAACCAAGCAAGCAGTGCACCGACCGAGCAAGAGAACGGATTAAGCGGATGCTATTTTCAGGGGGTGCACTTGTCTCAAGTGCACCAACCGAGCAAGCAGTGCACCAATCAGGCAAATGAATGCCGTCTGCTTTGTTGGTGCAGCTGAGACAGCTGCACCCCCTGGAGGTTAGTGGCTGCGTGGGTACGGCAGGAATGCCATACCCTCCTACATTAGCATCCGCTTTAATCCGAAAAATACTCAAAAAAAACTTTGTGATAATCCGCTTAACCCCATGCAAATATTGTACAAGTCACCTCCGCGAAAAAGTTCATTCTAGAGAAATGAGAGGCGCGTTTTTAGGTTTTAAAAAGGCGAAAGTAGGACGAAAGGCAATAAAAATTGAGACTTTTTAGTGTAAAACGATAGCTTTTACAAACTTTTCGTGAGACTTTACACTGTAACTCTTGAGACTTTACCCAGTAAAACCTATGCTTTTACCATGTAAAGTCTCACGAAAAGTTAGTTTTTGCCGTAGCAAAAATTGCACACTTTTAGAGAAAACACCGCAACGTATTGTAAAGCAGACGTTTATCGTTGCACACTCAAAACTCGCGAAAAACCGACAACGGATTTTGTTTTTGATTTTTCGCGAGATATGAAGGGTCAAAACGTGCAAATATCGTTTGCGCAAAAAGTGTGCCAAAAGGTAGTGTATCTTAATTTCTGAACTTTATAGTGTTTGTGCCCGACTTCAGCACAAACACGCCTTGGGGCAACGTCGAGAGCAGGCGCGGCCATAGGTCGGACGTCACGGTTGTAGTGGTGACGAGCACTCCGTCGAGGCCATACACCTTCAACGTATCACCCATCTCAAACACCTTGTCAAACGTGCGGACGGAGCCAATACCTGTGAATGCTTCGGGATCAACCGTAAAGTCAGCTATGTCTTTCTCGTCAGGCGTAACCACGAAGGTATAGTATTGTCCATTGTTGTCTTCTTCACTGAAAAAGAGCATTCCGTCGTACTTGGCGTTCTTCGTGAGCATCGGCGTAAGCGTGATGGTTTGCGTTACGTTATGCTGCAATATCACATGCCTTACCGAGTCTGTCACAATCTCGCCCTTTTCCTTGTCGTAGAATATTGCTTTAACGACAGCATCTCTGCTCATTTCCTTTCCGTCCTCACGAGCGTATACGTGGTGATACTTCAGATCGAACTGCAGATTGGCTGTATAGTGCGTGTCGTCTGCGTATGCCGCCCTGGTGGGAGCGTTGTTTGACGTCATCTTGCATGAGATAAGCTGCATATTGGATACGTCAAAGTTGTTTTTCACCTCGTATCTCCAATAAGAAGGCTTGCCGTAAAATTCGCGTGGCATCAGTCCGGCACGTTCACCGTCGGGTGTCATATAACGACACTTGAACTCATAGTTGCCCGTAAGCGGGTACAGGCGATTGGTGTATGGAAAAGCATAGCCTGCCGTCCAGTTCTCCTTTACGGTCAGGAGTCGCTCCTCCTTGGTGTCCTGATTTACAGCGTATATGCGCAGGGTTACCGGACTCGTGTTTTTATTGGCGTATTTCAGCTGGGGTGCTAAGGCTCTAAGCCAACTGTAATTATCGATCCTTTCACAGTTCAGCTCATCATTATCCATTACAGAACTGCTTTTTACATACACCAAATCTGTGCCGTCAAGGATAGGATAGTCGGGCTTCTCCGCCACATCTATATAAATGTCCTTACCCATCAGCACCTTAGTCTGTCCCTCTGGCACCAACACCTGATAACGTCCGGCAGGCATGGTGAAGTTGTTGTCAACGTTCTTCGGCTCAAACTTGAAGGCTTTTGTGGCTGTGTAGTTGTTGTAGACGAAATTGAACGATACAGAGCTTGATCCGCTGGTGCCGTAAAGTTTGCCGGTATCCACATTACGGAACTGCAGGTAGGTGTTCTGTGATACGCCCGATGCCTTTACGTTCAGATAGAAGCGTGTACCAGCGTATATTTCGCTGGCAGGCGTAACATCTTCGATGGTGAGAGTCTTCACAAGATCTTCTCCCTCCAAGCCACGTATTATCATGCCCGTTCCTTCATTCACGATTTCGAGGGTAGGTATGAGTTGCTTCGGCATAGGGCAGAGTTGCGGCTTGTTGTCCTTGTCATAATAAGCCATGCGCAGTTCGTATACGCCGTCAGCCACACCTTTCGGCACCTTTTCGAAGCTCTTTGAAAGATTGTAGCGCGTGATTTCCGGCCATCCCTTAATGTCCAGTTGGTAGACACCGGAAGTGAGATTTGTCACTATATGACCGTTATTGGCAAGAACGGTTATCATGTTTCTTTTTTTCGAGTCGTACGTATTGGTGACCATGAAGTAATACATGGCGCTTTTCGAAGTAACAATACTCTCGCTTGCTCTTGCCGGCGCAGCCTTAGCGTTGTGTTGCGGTGCATGTACGGCGTCGCCGCGCGAAGCAGCCCAGTCGCAAACGTGGAACGGCTGATAGCACGCCTCCTGCCAGTCGGTGGTTCGCGGCTGTATGCCGATAATCATGGAGTGCTGGCAACGATAGCCTTGTTCGTAATTGAATTTTCCTCCCGGGTTGAGTATCGCCACGTCGTAATATCCGTCGGCAACGCCGCCCCATCCCCAGTTGACGTGCACATAGTTCTTGTCGTCAATGCCGTCAATGACGAAGGCGTGGTTTCTCGCGGGTTTGTAGATGGTTCCTGCCGTACCGCTCACGTCGCTTGCAGAATAGATGATAGGTCGTCCTGCCTCCATCTCATCCTGTATCATACTCATCCATTTGTCCGTAGAGATGTAGTAATTGGAACTGCGGAACATGTCGACATAATAATGCAGTTCGCGATTTACATACATGCAGTCATAGTTGTAGTATCGGTTGAGGGCTACGAATGGAAGGTAAGCGCTGGTTTCGTCATAACCGAATTTTGCCTTGCTGGCTACTGCAGCCTCAAATATCAGCTTGCCCACGGCGTCCTTCTGTGTCTTTGTGGCGTCTACGCCATCGTATGTGCTGAGCATGTTGTTCCAGTCGTAGGTGGTAGTAGAGTAGTCGATATTGTATTCGGTCTCTGACTCCACGTCGGCATACTCCAGCTTGCCATCACCCTTACGGTCCTGATGATAGTAATTGAGCACCTGAGCCAATGCCACTGGCACACAACCAGCCACTACCGTCTTCGTGCCGTCTGACGGACACTTGCAGTTGTATGGCGCGCCTTGATTCCATTGTGTCTTGAGCATTGGCGCCACCGGCGCCACCGTCTTGCCCTCCCAGTGCGGTTCGGAAGTGGCGTCCGTAGCTGTCATAGCTTCACGGTATTGTGCGAGCCACACCTTCATGGCGTCTGGCATGTTGGTGGGGTCGATAGAACCCTTGTCGGAATAGCCCGCCACCTGCGTATTGCCGTTGCCGACGCACACCACGCAGTAGCCACCTTCCTCGGCGTTGAAGGCATATACGCCGCCATTGTCGGCAGCCGTTGCGCCTTTACCCTTTACCTTTGCTATGGATTTGCCGATATTAATTGTGGAGAGCTTTACTGCTCCGCCTTTTTTCCGGGTCATGAAGCTCAACGCCGTCTCCTTTGCTTCGTCTGCGGTTTGTGCCGAGACATGAGACGGCAAGATGGATGATGCCAACATGATTGTTGACAAAAATATAATGTCTGTCTTCTTCATTTTTCTTGTTGCTATTTAGCCCTGATTGTGTATGTTTCGAACGTGTCGTAGTCGTTGAAGTCGTTGAAATCGAACTTTACGCCTTTCGCACCTTTCTGCAGCTGCTGGTACTTCGCCCATCCGCTTTCGTTGAACACTTGGTTGCCGAAGCTTATCGTCACCTTGCCGCCTTCGAACGAGGCTATGGCGTTCTGCGACTCCGAGTCATACGACCATTCAGCCGCATCCTTCAGTATCTCTACAGCGTCTCTTACGAACAGATGCGTTTTTACGACTTTGCCGCCGAGCTTTATCGGCAGTCTCTCTACCTCGATGCTCTTTATCTTTCCCTTGCTGTCGCCGATAGCGGTGAAGAGGGTAGTGTGCGTTTTGTCGCTGAACTCGCAAACGGTCATGTCCGGCTGGTTAACCGGTATCTCTTCCTTGTAGCAGTATATGTAGCACGAGTCGGGCATATCGCTTATCTTCGCACCAATCTTTACAGGACCAACGCCTTCTGTCGTTGCACGGTTGTCGGTGTAGTCGAAGTAGGTGGCGTAGTCGACAAGCTCGATGGTAGCGATGCTGTCGAGCGACAAGAGATAATGCATCTGCTTGTCATACTTGTCGTTGTCTTCAAGAGTCTCGTCAAGTGAGTAGGCGTTGTTCTCTCCGATTGTGAACTGCAAGTTCTGGTATGAGTGGAAATGTGCCATGCCTTTATCTGTCACAGTTCCGTCGGCAGCCTTGCCGAGATAATACAATTCTGGAGTGATCTGCGAGTTGTCGTTACGTTTGAGCTTTACGGTTATATAGCCACCCATGGCGTCGGCTGTGTCAACTCTTGCGATAATGCTTATGTCGCCGAATTTCATGCCCGTCTTGTCTTCAAGCGGGAAGTCCTTACCCGACTCAAGTCTTGCCATGTCGTCAACCAATGCCTTGCGCGTGTCGTCGCCAATCTTGTCGTGTATGCGCTTCTGCATCTTTTCGAATTCCTTCAGGAAGTCGTCGCTTGACACGTTGATGGCGTGCGAGTTGCTATTGTCTTGTGCCTTTTCCATTAGCTTCTTCATGTTGCCAGCCTCCGAATGGTAGGCCTCGTAGCACTTGGCGCGTGCCTCAGGTATGGTTCCCAACACACCGCTGCCCGAGAAGTTGTAGCCGTCTACGCTGTTACCGCATGAGCACAGCATTGCCGTTGCGGCGACGAGCGCCGACATCATGCACTTTGTTGCTTTGTTCATATGCAATGTTTTATTGGTTTAATAATATATTATTGTGCGGGTCTCTGTCCACGGGTCGCGTCCGGTGGCACCGTGGCACGTGCGCTTGGTCCAGTTGCCTTGCTCGTCTACCTTGGTGTAGTCGTAGGTCACGTTTTCCTCGTAGGTTATCGGTTCGTCGGCGCCCATCTCCATTATCTCGCCCTTACAGTAGCGCGAGCTGACGAATCCCTTGGCGTTGTACCTGTATGTGTAGTTGTCGGTGCCAGAGTCGGCATCGCTCATTGATGACTTCTTCACACGGCTGTCGGCATCATAGGTGAACGAAAAGCTGGTAAGTCCGTTCTCGCCGAGCGAATAGCTCTCTATCAGTCCTTGCTTGTTGCGTGAGATGTCTTCCTTGCGGCCGTTGATGGACTTCAGATTGCCCTGCTCGTCGAAGGCGTAGGTGACGGTCTCTCCGTTGGCTTCGGCGTTCTTCCACTTGCAGGTCTTCACGTTGCCTACAAGCTGGAATGTCGGGCGATCGCCGGGCTTGTTGGCTTCGGTCTCAGGCTGCTGCTCAGGCTGTGCCGTGGCTGTGGGGGTGGCGGCTGTCGTGTCAGCCTGCTCTACGTTGGCGGCAGGCTGTTCCTTTGCGCCGTTCTTGCACGATAAGGTTGTCAATGTCATGGCAGCAATAGTAGCTGCCATGATTGGATAGAATGGTTTTCTCATAGTTTTATGGTTTTAGTTATCTTACTGCGATATCGTGGAATGCGACTTTATAGTCGCCGAACGGATAGTCGTTGGCACTGCAGAATAGTTTGAAACTGAATGTCTTGGCGTTGGGGTTTACATTTTCTATGCGGACGGTGTACTGCTGTGTTGCCGACTGGCGCAGCTTGGTGGCAATGCCTGTCTGGAAGTTGTAACCATTAAGAGATAATCCCATATAGTTGTATTCCACGTCGTTGTTGTCTCTTGCGTTGCCGGTGGTGAGCTGGAAGTCGTACAGGTCTTGGTCGGTGTGATTTGTCACGGTGAATGTGATGTCGGCAACATTCTTTCCGTCTACGGTCTTCTTTGTGGCGTTCTTGAGCGTATATTCAAGTCCGAGGTCGTTGGTGCATATGCCGTCAAACAGAATGCGGTTGTCGACGATTTTAATGTTGTCAATCTCTCCTCGTCCGTCGAATTCGAGAGTCTGGCATGAGCAGTTGAATATAAGGTTGAGTCTGTTGGCTTTGGTAGATGTGTTGAAGTTTTTGATTAAGAATGATCCCGTAAAGCTCTCACCCTTGCGCATCGGGGTGCGCACGCTTGTCTGCCAACTTCCGCCGATAGAAAGTTCCGAATAGTATTGCTTTCCGGTGTTGTCCTCACACATGTCCCATACGCTGCCGCCGTTGAGCTGCACTTGCTGCAGGTCTTCTCCCGATATGTTCTTCATCGTGAAGTCGACCTTGAGATTTTCGCCTACGCGTTCGCAGTTGGTTATGCTCATCTTGAAGTAGGTAGAGAATGTTGGTTTCTGGTCTTCGTTTTCTTCTTCGCACGATGTGAACGCGAGTACGGCAAAAAGCATTAAGAACAGATACTTTAAATTTTTCATATACATAATTTTGTTTGTGGCACGCACGGTTTGTGTTGTTTTTTTAGCGTGTTGTGCCTGGTTAGTAAAAAAAGTGACTGTCTGTGGGTCAATAGGATTATGTATACAAAAAAAAGGCGTGTAACCGTTCCTCTGCCTGTCTAATCATAGGTTACCGCCAAGTGACCTGAACGCATAACAAGCGAGGAACAGTCCACGCCTTATGAGCGTGAACCTTCCTACTACTTGTTCTCATGCGTTGAATGATTGGCGGTATTCATGATTAGAGAACAAGAGCAATAAAGCTCAATATCAAAAGTATAGAACGGAAACGCATTGTTAATGATTGCGAGGAATTGTGTCTTCCCCGATTAAATCCCATTGACAGGTCGCAATTCTCATAATTGCAAAACCATTAGCGTTTCATTCTTGTTTTTCTATCTGTTTCTTCTGTAAATTTTAAAAGTTAGACAATATAGTTCTTGTAATTAAACAATAGACTCAGTCTGTTTGTTACAAATTACCTTGCAAAAATAGCAATAATTTAAGAAATGAAGAATAAATATCGAAAATTTTTATAATAAGATACCCCAATTCGGGATAATATAGCGATTAGTTGCATGTGAAGACAGACACGTGAATTATCATCCCATGCCATCAGACATGGGCTGTATATAAAGAATCGAAAGAGATTTTCTGCATCAAAATGTTTGCAAAACTCGTCTATAATACAAAGTAATTCTGTAACTTTGTTATAAAAATGAAATCGAACATGTAAAACACAACACACAATGAAAAGAGCACTAATCATAACCGCAATGTGTTTGGCGGCTATCGCTGCAAAAGCACAGAACGCGACAGGTCGTATAGTCAACGAGAGCTTAAAGCCGGTAGCTTACGTGAACGTAGTATTACTTTCGGCTGATTCCACATACATCAATGGCGTGACGACGGCTGACGACGGCACGTTCTCTATCTCGTACGACCAAGACAGCTGCTTGCTGAAGGTGTCGTGCGTAGGATACGAGACAAGGTTTCTTGCCGTAAAGGAAGAACGAATGGGCGACATCGTAATCAGCCACGACAGCCACATTCTTAAGGAAGTGGTGGTAGAAGCGGCACGCCCAGCCATGAAGATGACGCCGGGCGGAATAAGTTTCGACGTTCAGAAATCGTTGCTTTCGCAGGCAGGAACAGCACTCGACGTGCTTTCAGAGCTGCCGCGTGTGAATGTAACCTCGTCGGGAGCTGTCTATGTTTTCGGAAAAGGCAGTCCGCTGATATATATAAACGGAAGACCGTTGAAGAGCGACACCGAACTACGCCAGCTCACCTCAAAGGATATCAAGTCGGTGGAAGTGATCACGGCTCCCGGCGCACGCTACAGCGCAGGAGTAGGCTCGGTTATCAACATCACCACCATCAAGCGTCTTGAAGACTTTATGAGTTTCTTTGTACCCGTTCGCGGCAGCTACTTCAAGGAGCTTGCCGAAGCGGGAGGCGTGTCTGCCACTTATCGCAAGAAAGGCTTCGAACTGAACCTTTATCCTTATTACAACAACGATTTTTCTGCTGAGAAAACCGACTTCACGAGTGTGCTGAATATGACTGACTATAAGCAAAAGACCGTTCAGCACGGCGAGTTCTCATGTCGCACCCAGTCTTTCCTGCCGTCGGCAAGTCTAAGCTACGACTTCAGCAAAGACCATTCCGTAGGCATGTCAGTCAGTCTGAACAAGACATTGAAGTATGACGCGTCGATGAATTCCAACTATAACGTATTCAGAAACGATGTTCTGCAAGGCGAAGTCAGCAAAAGACCGCATACGACTACGATAGCAACAACCTGAACGCCGACATATATTATGTAGGACAGATAGGCAAATGGCATCTTGACCTCGACGGTACGTACTTTCATTCGAAGGTGGAGCAAGGACAGCACATCGCAGAGGAAAGCTCTACTCTTGAGGAACGCACCGTCAACACATCGTCGAGCCAAAGCAGCAGGATGTGGGCGTGGAAGGCTGTGGCTACGAGAGTACTCTGGAAGGGAGAGCTGTCGTTCGGAGCAGAGCAGAGCCGCTCGCATGTGAATGCCGAAAGCCACAATCCCGAGGGCTACATCGATGATTCGGAGAACAAGATGAAGGGGAACAACATCGCCGGATTTCTGACCTACGGACTCTATCTCGGCAACTGGATGGCTGGTGCCGGTATCAGATACGAGCACGTGAAGTCGGACTTCTATTCATTTGGTGTGCGCGACAATGAAGTCAGCCGCGAGTACAACGACTTCTTCCCGAACGCTTATGTAGGATGGAACAAGGGCGACTGGGCGATACAGATGGCGTACAGCAAGAAGACGAAACGACCTTCTTACAGTCAGTTGCGCAGCTATCAGCAGTACGACAACCGTTTCACCTACGAGAGCGGAAGCCCCGACCTGCAGCCAGCTATCAACCATGAGGTGGAGTTTATGGCGATGTGGAAGTGGATAAACCTCAGTCTGGACTATACCTATACGAGCGACTACATGATCTGGATGTACGATATCTACAAGCAGCAGGCGGCTTCCTACTCTTACTGGCGCAACATCGACCACAAGCAGAACCTCGGAGTGTCGCTCGTCATGCAGCCGAAGTTCGGCTTCTATCAGCCGCAACTGATATTAGCCTACGACCAGCAGTTCTTTGACGCCCGCAGATACGACTATCTGTCAGCGTTGCGCAAGCCGCAGTTCCTGGCGAGTCTGATGAACCGGTTTGTCATCAACAAAACCTTGTGGTTCTCTCTGCAAGGCGCTGCGGTATCTGCTTACGACAGCGGATCGCAGGAGCACAAGTCGTACACATCGGTGAATATGCGTGCGTTCAAGAGCTTCCTCAACGGAACGCTCACCTGCAACCTCTATGTGAACGATATCTTCAACGGTCAGCGCGACCGCTGGAGCATTCGCACGCTGAGGGTTGAGGGCAACAAGAACAGCACCTCCTATACACGCGGCGTAGAACTGCAATTGAACTACTTCTTCAACAGCAAACGCTCAAGGTATAAGGGACAGGGCGCAGGCAAGGACGAGCAGAAGAGATTATAAAGGTAAATATATGTTTCATCGTTTTCATTATTTTTGCTCGTGCGATGTCACCTTTTGCCCGTGCCGCTTGTTATATAAATGAACTGGTTCAGCAAGAAGCAACAAACAAGCCGCTTTAGAAAGAAGCAGCAAACGCACCGCTTCTGCACATAGTGACATAAAAAATAACAAGTATAACAATTAAAAACGACAAAAGATTATGGATGTAGTTTTGGCACACACCTTAGTAGAGACTTTAATTCCGTTAGGAGTAGCAGTAGTGCTCCCCGTCGCCATTGTAGCAATCGTGTTCAAGAGTGCTTTGGCATCAGATCGCAACCGCAAGGAGATAATACTCGCCGCATTGGAGAAGAACCCCAACCTCGACGTAGAAGACCTCGTGAAGCGCATGAAGAAGTCGAATAAGCTCATCAAGGAGAAGCTGCTCGCCAGACTCGAGCGCGGCTGTGGCAGCTGTTTTATGGGCGTAGCCTTCCTGCTGCTCTACTTCTTCGAATTTATGGGCAGAACAGATTTGCCCCTCATCATGGGCCCAGCGCTGATAGCCATCGGCATCGCCTTCCTCGTGAGCTACTTCGTAGGCCGCCGTATGCTCGCGAAGGAGATGGAGGCAGAGCAGCAGAACATGAAGCAAGAATAACAACGTATGACGAGAGAACAATTCATAACGCTTGTGAAGAGCGAGCAGGAGGCATTGCGAGGCTTTCTGCTCGCCCTCTGCTGCGGCAAGCGCGACGACGCTGACGACATAGCGCAGGAGACGCTGGTGAAGGCTTACCTCTCGTCGGCTGGCTATAGGGACGAGGGTAAGTTCCGCGCATGGCTGTTAAAGATAGCGCGCAACACCTTCCTCAACCACAAGGCAAGCATGCGCACGCTCGACGACATCAGCGCGGCGCGCTCCGTGGCGTCAGCCGCCACAGCCGACTCCGCCTTCCGCCATCAGGAGCTGTACATGGCGCTCGCCACACTCTCGGCGAAGGAGCGCTCGGCAGTGGTGATGTTCTACATGAGCGGCTACTCGGTGAAGGAGATAGCCGACATCACCGACTGCACCGTAGACGCCGTGAAGAAGCAGCTCTCGCGCGGCAGAGACAACCTTAAAACAATATTGAACGTATGAAGAAAGATAAAGCACTTGAGGAACTCTTCCTTGCAGCCCGACCCACCTTCGACGACGGCGACGCATTCATCGCCAGACTCGAGAAGCGCCTCGACGCCGTGGAGTATCTGAAGCAGCACGAAGAAGCCTGCATCAGACGCTACCGCTACGCCATGCTCGCTGCCTTCGTGCTGGGACTCGTCTTAGGCGGAGGTGCTATAGCCCTGATGCTCGCCATGCCAGCCGAACAGCCACTCTTCTCGTTCGGCGTGGAGAACGCCCTGCTCGTAGCACTCGGACAGTATTCGCGATATGCAGCGCTCGTGCTCGTCTCGGGCCTTGTATGCCTTGCGGTAGTGAGCATAGTGAACATCGTGGTAGATTTGCTGAACCTGCGCGACCAAACACGGGCTTGTTGTGTTAAATAAACCTTTTATGCTTGTCAGCGTGCGTAATTATGTTTATATTTGCAAAATATTTCTACTTGTAACAATCAAAGACATAATTACTTACAACAAATCACATATTATGAACAGAAGAAACAGACGTTCTGTTGCCTCAGCGATAGCTGCCGTAGCACTGGCTATGGCGGCTTTTCCGGTATCGGCACAGACAAAAGCACAGGCCGCGAAGGCCGGTGCCAACTTCCTCAGTCCGCTGAAGGCAGCAGCGCGTGCAGCCAGCCGCGACCTCTGGGGCTACATGAACAACGCCAGCGCGTACCCTACAGCCAGCAACCAGCTCGGCTACATGACGTTCGACGCAGCAACGGCGGGCAACTTCCGCGACCTCAAGACAGAGGACTCGCGCACTATGTCGCCTAACGGCGGATCTTCCTACTACGACGGCAAGTACCACGCCGTACACTTCTCGATGTCGCAGGAGACGGGCAAGCTCGTCGTGATGTACTATCAGTTCAACACCGAAGACAAGTGGCACTCTGAGATCGCCCCCGATCTCGTTAGCGACCCATCGCTCATCGCTACAGCCACAGCCACCAGTCAGCTCACCGGCAAGGCATACGGCCAGTTCTATACCAGCGATATGTCGTCGTTCGAGTTCGGCATCATCGACTACAACGAGATGGACCGCACAACGATAGGTCCGTCAAAACACAAGTTCGTGGCAATGGGCGTAAGCTCTGAGGAGCGCGTCTACGGCGTGGCTACCGACGGCATTCTCTACGAGCTCAACACCATCACCGGCGAAGAGACCGAGGTAGGACCTACCGGCGTATACGTAGCTCCGTCGTCGGAGAAGAGCTACACGCAGAGCGGCGGCATCGACCAGGATGACGACACCTTCTACTGGGCAGCATACGACGCCGAGCGCAAGGGCGCACTCTACTCGGTAGACCTCAAGACCGGCAAGGCAACACTCATCGCCGACTTCCCACACAACGAGCAGATACTCGGTATGGCTATACCCGAGGCAACACCCGACGCGGCAGCTCCTGCAACACCTACCGGCTTCTCGGTGAAGTTCGACGGTCCGTCAACAAAGGGATGGGTGTCGCTCTCAGCACCGTCGAAGACATACGGCGGACAGACACTCAGCGGCGACGTGAGCTACTCGGTACGCTCAGGAAAGACAGAGGTGCTCACCGGCACAATGCCTGCCAACTCTTCAACAACCAAGGAAATCACCGCTCCTGAAGGACTGAACAACTTCACCGTTACATTCTCCAATGCAGCAGGCAAGAGCAAGGCTGCCAAGACATCGGCATACGTAGGCTACGACGAGCCTAACCAGGTGTCTTTTGCACGTCTGAAGATTGACGCCAACGGCAAGGCTAACGTCACATGGGGCACGCCTTCGGGCTCCGTACACAACGGCTACCTCGGCGAGCTGCGCTACGACATCGTGCGCTATCCCGACGCAAAGACCGTAGGCACAAACATCAGCGGTTCGTCGTTCTCGGAGACTATCAAGGACAAGCACCTGCGCAACTACTACTACGGCATTATCCCCGTCAACGGCACAAAGCGTGGCGCAGAGCGTCGCACCGGCGCCGTCTCTTACGGCGACAACATCGTGCCGCCTTACTACGAGGACTTCTCTACAGAGGCTGCGTTCGACCTCTTCAAGTCGGTCGACGCAAACGGCGATGATAACACATGGCAGTGGCACGAGGACAAGCAGAGCGCTTACTACGCAGCTTCTTCTAGCAAGAGCGCCAACGACTGGCTCATCACTCCGACCATACAGCTCGAGGCTAACCACTCTTATAAGGTGGCGTTCACAGCACGCGCTTCAAGTGCTTACTTCCCAGAGAAGATAGAGGCTAAGTGGGGCACGAAGCAGGACGTAGCAAGCCTCACTAACACCTTCCTCGCCGCTACAAAGCTGCCGGCTACAAGCACTACATACGACAGCGAGATACGCACCTCTGCCGCTCAGCAGTTCTTCCTTGGCATACACGCCATCAGCGACAAGGCGATGGATTATATCTACGTGGAGGACTTCTCTATCGTCGACAACGGACACCTCAACGGACCGGCTGCCGTGGAGAACCTGACCTTCACACCCGACCCGACAACAGCGCTGAAGGCTACTCTCAGCTTCACACTGCCTAAAAAGACCGTTGCAGGCAAGGCGCTTACAGACGTCACAAAGGTGATCGTGACACGCGACGGCACCGTCGTTAAGGAGTTCGGAGCAAGCAAGGCTGGAGCTACTCTCTCTTGCGACGACAACTCGCCGGTAGCTGGCTTCAACAACTACACCATCACAGCCTACACCGCAGCAGGCGCAGGCACACCGACCGTATTCGCCGGATACGTAGGTCTCGACAAGCCGGCTCCGCTCACAAACGTGAACGCTACCGACGTGAAGACTGGCGTGAAGCTCACATGGGACAAGGCTTCTAATCGCGGCACAAACGGTGGCGCGGTGATTACAAACGACGTAACGTACAACGCTTACCGCGTGCGCATCTCTGACGGCGTAACAAGCCAGCAGCTCATAGGCTCGGCTACAGAGAACTCGTTCATCGAGAAGTTCAACACTACCGAGGGCGAGCAGGCTGTGCGTCTCTACTCTGTAGGCGCAAAGAACAGCAAGGGCGAGAGCGAACACGTAATGTCTTCGCCAATCGTCACCGGCAAGGCTTACACGTTGCCCTACACCTCTCACTTCGCTGAGGGCGAGGCTAACAGCTTGTGGTGGTCGCTCGGTCTCGACGAGGAAGGCGGCATCGGTTTCCTCCTTAATACACAGACCTCAAGCGACGGCGACAGCTACTGCCGCGTGTTCACATCGTTCAGCAAGGGCGGCACTGCCGACCTCAGCTCTGGTAAGATAGCACTCGCCGGCGCCAACAACCCGGCTGTGTTCTTCAGCTACAATGGCACAACCGGCAAGAACTGCGTTCTCAAGGTGTACGCTCAGACTCCTGACGGCACACGCAAGCTCATCGGCACCGTCGACTACTCTAAGCTCAGCGGAAAGGCTGAAGACTGGCGCCGCACATCGTTCAAGATTCCGGCAGAAATGGCTAAGGCAGACTACGTGATGCTTACCTTTGTAGGCGAGGCTGACACATACGGCGTTGTTCGCATCGACGATATCTGTGTTCGCAGCATCTACGACAACGACCTCGCTGTGAGCATCTCGGCTCCTGCCAAGATGAAGAGAGGCGTGTCTGGCAAGGCTACGGTAACGGTGACGAACAACGGCGAGAAGGATGCTTCAAACTATCGCGTGATGCTCACCGCTGACGGCACTCTGGCGTTCGACCAGACCGTGACAGAGGTGCTCAAGCCGCTCCAGACAAAGTCGTTCACCGTAGACGTGAAGAGCAACGTTACAAGCCAGTCGTCTAAGTTGCGCCTCGTGGCTGACGTAGAGTATGCTGCAGACCAGTATAAGGCTGACAACACGGCTAATCTTAAGGTAGAGCTCGCTGCATCGGGCATTCCTTCGCCTGAGAACTTCTCGGCTACAAACGACCAGGCTGCAAGCAAGCTCACCATGAACTGGAGCGTTCCGGCTCCGGCAAGCATCCAGAATCGCGAGACATTCGAGAGCTACGACAACTGGACCATCAACCAGTTCGGCGACTGGACTACCTATTCTTCTATCAAGAGTGGTGAGACTGGTGGTCTGTGGGGCTCGCAGGGTATGCCTTTCCCGCATGAGAACGAGCTGTACAACTATATCGTGTTCAACCCGGATGCTATTCAGGATGGTATCACTTCGCAGAACTTCACTCTTAAGCCTCACGGTGGCGAGAAGTGTCTGATTACTATGTTCGCTCGCGAGATTGTCAACAAGAAGTTCGTTTACTACGATGCTGACAACTGGCTCATCTCGCCGATGCTCTCTGGCGAGGCGCAGACTGTGCTCTTCTGGGCTAACAACGGTCAGCCCGACCCGTCGAACATCCGCTATCCGCAGACCATCGAGGTTTACTACTCTGACAAGACCAACGACCATGCCGACTTCAAGAAGCTCGAGACCTTCACACACAGCGGCGGCAAGTGGGACTCTTACACAGTAGACCTGCCTGAGGGCGCAAGCTACTTCGCTATTCGTTGCGCTACACCTGAAGCTAACGCTTACATGCTCATGCTCGACGACATCGTCTACAAGGCAGGCTTCGGCAAGCTCGAGGGCTTCCGCGTATATCGCAACGACAAGATGATTGAGCAGCTTCCGGCTACCGCTACATCTTACACCGTCAACTACGACCCGCAGGCAGAGCCTACACGCTACAGCGTATCGGCTGTGTACACCGGTGGCGAGTCGGTAAGCGTTTCTTCTGACGACTGCCAGACCGCTATCAACGGCGTTACAATCGACGCTCAGCATCCGGTTGATGTCTACACCGTAGACGGCAAGCTCGTGATGAAGAACGCTACATCGCTCCGCCCGCTGGAGCGCGGCGTATACGTTGTGAACGGCGTTAAGATCGTGAAGTAAACTTTAGGGGGTGCACTTGTCTCCGCTCGGCTTTGCCGCTTGCCAGAGCAAGAAGTGCACCAACATAACATTGGTGCACTTTTCTCTGTTGGTGCACTTCTTGCTCTGGCAAGCGGCAAAGCCGAGCGGAGACAAGTGCACCCCCTTGGTGTTATCGGACAACCCTAATACAAAAAGCGCCTCGCTTGGATTATTTCCAAGCGAGGCGCTTTTTTTGTTCGTTATATGCTTTCTCAGCTGCGGCGATACTCCGACGGCGACATACCGGTGTGTTCCTTGAAGTATTTGCCGAGGAACGACTGGTTGGAGAAGTTGAGCTCTTGCGCAATCTCCTTGATGCTTTTCTGCGTGTTGCGCAGCAGCATACGCAGTTCGATGGTGACATAAGAGTCGATCCACTCGTTCGGCGTGCGCTTCGACACAGCCTTGATGGTTTCGGAGAGATACTTGGGCGATATGCAGAGCTGTTCGGAGTACCAGCCTACGCGGCGCTCCGCACGGAAGTTCTTCTCCACGAGCTTTATGAACTGTGTGAAGATCTCCTCGGCGCGTGTGTTGCATCCCTCGTTCTGAGCTTGCACGCTGTAGATTACGTTAGAGAGCTCGTAAGCCATGGTGAGGAACATCGCCTGCACCATCTCGCGACGGAAGTGGTTCTCAGGTTCGTCAATCTTCGCCTTTATGCGGAAGAAAGTCTCGTGGATGAAGTCGGCGCGCTCCTTCGGCAGTCGGAATACGGGGTGGTTGCGTGCGAAGAGGAAGAGCGACGAGAGTTCGTGTACGCTCTTTATCGTCTCGTTGAAGAACTTGTAGTCGACGAGTATGCCTATACCGCGGCAGTCGGGCGAGAGCGTGCAGTTGTACACCGATCGGCCTTGGTTGATGATGATAAGGTCGCCGGGCTCCACGTTGTGCTTCACCGAGTCGACGTAGTAGCTCACGTTGCCTTCGAGGCACATGGCGAGCAGAAGACACTGCATGCGGCGCGGTTCGCGCGGAATGGGTATCTTCGTTACTTCGTCGAGTAATAATATGTCGTTGCCTATGTGGCTGCCGTCGCAGAATCTTACACTCTGGCTGACGGTGATGTCTCTGAAATCGGGCATGGTTTTGTGGTGTTGAGATGGTGAGATGTTGAGGTGGTGAGATGTTGAGGTGGTGAGATATGTGGTGCTATTGCTGAGGCTTCTGCAGTCGGAGGTTGAGCTGGAACAAGGATGCTCCGAATATCATCAGCGAGAAGAGCATGGCGAGCGCCACGCGCTTCATATCGCCTCCGAAGAAGTCGACGAACTTCATGTCGGCAGCCTGCGGCATGATGCGGTAGAGCAGTACGGCGGTAGAGTTGTTCACCCAGTGGAACACCACGCCAGGCATTATGCTGCCCGTGCGCACGTACATCCATCCGAGCAGCAGTCCGCAGAGGAACGCTCCGATGCCCTGCGCCATATTGCCGTGGACGATGGCGAAAAGCGCTGCCGAGAGCACAATGGCTACCCATTGGCGATGTTTGCCCACCATGTCGCAGAGCACGCGCAGTATGGCTCCGCGGAAAACGTATTCCTCGGCGATAGGCGCTATGATGCCAATGGTGATGAAGCCCAGTTTATGGCTCATGATGCCCTTGAACATCTCGTTATATGTGTCGGGCAGTTCTACGCCGAGCAGTTCGTTGAGGTAGGCGAGCGGTGCAATGGTGCCTATGGTGAGGCACACCACCCAGAACATCGTGAACCACGGGCGTGTATTGATATAGTCGCCGGAGCAGGGCGTCCAGCGCAGTTTGTAGAACAGCGCTACAGTGATGAGGCTGCTCACAAGCGTTGTGATGGTTGTGGTGCCGGCTGTGATGTCTGCTGTCTGACTGACTAACATTACTACAGCAATTGTTATCGCTTGTATCGTGAGGAAGGCGAAGAGGTACAACGCCACGTTCAGTAATTCTTTCTTTTTCATGTGTTATGATGTTGAGATGTTGTTGAGATGTTATGTTGAGATGTTGTTATGTTGAGATGTTGAGATATGATGTTGTTATGTTGAGATATGATGTTGAGGTGTTGTGATATGATGTTGAGATGTTGTTATGTTGAGATGTTGTTATGTTGAGGTGGTGAGATATGATGTTGAGATGTTGTGATATGATGTTGAGGTGTTGTGATGTTGAGGTGTTGAGATATGTACTATTGTCAACACATCACCATCTCAACCTCTCACCATCTTATCATCTCAACCTCTTTCTTGTCCGCTTCGAGCTGCTTCTGCAGCGCCTCCACGCTTTCAAACTGTCGTTCGTCGCGCAGTTTTCTGCCGAACTCCACGCACACGTTCTTGCCGTATATGTCGCCCTCGAAGCGGATGATGTGCGCCTCGATGGTGGTCTGCTGGCGCTGGAAGGTAGGGTTGTTGCCGATGTTGAGCATTGCCGGCATCCACTCGCCGCCCTCTATGCTCACCCTTGTGGCATAGACGCCGTTCTGCGGCACGAGCTTCTCCGTGCTCTCAGGCACGATGTTCGCCGTGGGGAATCCTATTCGTCTGCCCTCTTGAAAGCCGTGCGCCACCGAACCAGCGATGGAGTAGGGGTGGCCCAAGCAGTTGTTCGCCTCCAGGATGTTGCCCTCAGCAAGCAGACGCCGTATGAGCGACGACGAGACGCGCAGCCCGTCGATGTCTATCGGCGTGTTCTGCACCACCTCCATGCCCATCTCGGCGCCGTAGCGCACATAGTCGGCGAAGCCCTCGGCGCGGTTGTGTCCGAAGCGGTTGTCGTAGCCCGTGAGCAGCAGCGCCACGCCGTACTTCTCGTGCAGCACGCGGCGCATGAACTCGTACGCCGAGAGCTGTGCCATCTCCGTGTCGAAGTGGAGCACCTCTATGCGGTCGGCTGCGGTGGCTTTGAGCAGCTGCAGCTTCTCGTCGGCTGTGGTTATGAGTTGTGGTATATAGTCGGCGTGCACCACTTGGCGCGGATGACGGTCGAACGTAATGACGAGCGACTGTCTTCCACGTGCGTGTGCCATCTCCGTGAGGCTGTCTATCATGAACTGGTGTCCGCGATGTACGCCATCGAAGAAACCTATTGTTGCGCAATAATCGTATCTCATACATGCAAAGATACTGATTTTAAGACGAATGGCAAAAGAATACGGCTAAAACCTACCAGCGGTTGAACAGTTCGAGACTGAATCGGACGGCTACATCCGTAAAGCGCCACTTCTTCTGCGAGGCGAACACGCCGATAGACACGGCACGCGTCTGCACGCCGTAGCCCCATTCCACGTAGGGCGTGAGGTGGCTCACCGAGAGCACGTTCACGTACACGCGCTCCTTCTCCAGCAGTCGACCGATGAGCGGCATCCAGTAGAGCGCCAGCTGCGGCGTCTCGTACGTCACGTTGCCGCGCACGTAGTATTGCGAGGCGTTGTACCAGTTGGAGTTGAGCAGCTCGAACGAACCCGACCAGTTGTCGTTCCATCCGTTCGGTAGGTTGTTCTCGCGGAAGTTGGAGTAGTCGAGAAAGTAGCGGCCCTTTCCGCTGTGCGTGTAGAAGCCCGTGCCCAGTCGCATCTGCACCGAGTTGAGCGCCGATATGCGGTGGATGTACTGCGCGTCGAACTCCATGCGCTCGTAGTTGATGTTGGCGCCCAAGAATCCGTCGATGCTGCGCTCGTAGTTGGCTGTCAGGATAGGCCCGTTGTAGCCCATCGGGCGATATGTCAGCTCCACCATCGGCGCCACAGATGTATATGTCGTAGGCATTCCTGCTTCATGAAATCCCGAGTCGTGTATAGCCGTGCGGCGGTGGCTGTTCACACCCACTTCGAAACCCCACTTCGGCGTCGGGTCGTAATGGGCGTACAGCTTCAGGCTATGGTCGCGGAAGTAAGTCAGGTTCAGACTGTCCCAGTTCACCGTCTTGTCGCGCCGGTCTTTCACGTAGTCGAGCACCGACGAGTTGTGTATGCGTCTGCCCGTAGCCCACTCCGACCGCACGAATCCGTTGTGGCGGTTGTTGAAGTAGTAGGTGAGCGGAATGTTGAAGAATAACTGCTGTTGCTTGAACGAGTAGCCCGTCTTCACACGCGCCTGAATCTTCTGGTTGTCGGTGAAGTTGTACTGCCCCTGCACGTCGAACATATACGTCAGACCGCGTCGGTTGCTGTACGAGAAGTAGAGCGGATTCAGAATCGGACCGATGCGGAACGCTCCGCGCTTGTCCTTGCCGATGTCGCCGCCGATGCGTCCCAGCAGCGCCTGCCCCACGTCGCGCAGCAGTCGGCGGTTGTATTTGTTGTTCTTCGAGCCGTCGGTTGAGTCCGCCGCCGCAGAGTCCTTCACGCTCTGTCTGTACATATACTCCTCATGCTCCGTCAGCGGCATCGGACGCACGCGTTCGAGCAGCCTTCTCTCGTCAATCTTCCGTATGGTGTCGGCAGCGTTCTTCGCATTCCTTACGGGCAGCAGCCTCGCCTCCTCCTCAGTCAGACCGATGGAAGGCAGCCCGTACGTCGTAGTGTACTCCGCCGTAATGTCGTTGCCGAGGAACAGAAAGCGCGAGTTCAGACTGCAATACTTCGGCAACAGTCGGCGTCCCTTCTCCTCGTCCATCGTCGTCGACAGATGGAAGCGCACCATGTCGTATTCGCCGTCCAATGCCAGCTCAATGATGCGGCCCGTCTGCTCATCCACCTGCGCCCAACCGCGCACCAGCAGCGTACTGCGCACACGCGGCGAGAAGTTCACCAGCGCCGTGCCCTTCGTCAGCGGCATCGCACGATAGCGGTAGTAGCGTCGGTTGCGTCTATGGAAAGGCGATATGATGCGGTCGTTGATGAGCATCTCCTCATAGATAAGCGGAGTGAGGTACGAAAGCACCGTCGGCATGGGCAGCGACTTGCGCGGCGTGGTAGAGTTCTCCAGAATACGCTGCGCCGTGATGCGCCCCTCGCTGTCAACGGACATGCGGTTGAACGTCTCGCCGAACACCTCGCGCTTGCTCGCGTTTGCAATTGCAAACATCGAGGGCACCGTGAGCAGCACGGCGTTGCGACGGTTCGTGCGAATAGAATATTTCGTGTAGGCATAACCCTCCTTCGGACGGCTCTCGGCGGTGTCCAACGAAGCTGCATAACCGAATACGCGCCTCATCGTCTGAAGCGTGTACCTGCGATTGTCTGCACCGAAACCGTCATAGACAAACACAAAAAGCGCTATTAATATAAATAATGTGCGTCTCAATCTTCCTTGTTATGCTACATACTATGGTCGTTCGCGTCCGCCGTCCGATCGGATTCCGTCCGCCGTCCGATCAGATTGCGTCCGCCGTCCGATTGGATTGCGTCCGCCGTCCCGACCATCAACATACGCTTACAAAAGTAGTTAAAATAATGACAAACGCCCCCTTTCCTCACCGAATACCCCTCAAAACATAACTTTTATTAATGATTTTTCAGTCCTTCCCCGCCACATCGCCTTGTTTTTTGTATCAAACTTTCTGTTTTTTTGTAGCAATATCCTTGTTTTTTCGGTTCTTTCTTATTGTTTTATGCAGAAAACGTTCCAAATATTTGGCGTTTTTCCCGAAAAACACTACCTTTGCATCTGCAAACTTATCCTAACACATAGGTTAAGTCGGACTTGTAGCTCAGTTGGTTAGAGCAACAGACTCATAATCTGGAGGTCCCTGGTTCAAGCCCAGGCTGGTCCACTTTGAAAATCAAGCACTTACAGAGTTTCTGTAGGTGCTTTTTCTTTTACAGGTGACCTTCAGGTGACCTTTTTGAAGCGAAACTCTGCAAGAGTGACCTTTTGAAATTGCATGGGATTGCAGAGAATTTTTATAGATTTTTATCCTATGGTGAACTTGACACTGCGGAATGTGATGCACATTTTAGGCTGAAATAGGATTTCCCACTAAGCATATTTGTAAATCGTTGAAAACATCTTTGGTATGGGAATGGCCAATCTGCAAGCTTTCCAGTCTGTCCGTTTTCATTCGTATATTCCATTTTGGTAGTCGCGCAAATATTGCGTAAAAGTCTTTCCAGTTTCACGTTTAAAGAAACGCATCAGATGACTCGGGTCGGAGAAATGAAACTCTTCGGCCAGCTGGTTCACGTTTCGGTTAGCAAACAGTAACTCATTCTTCAATTCTTCCAATAGACGCTGCTTGAGCAGATGATTGGCAGATACTCCGAATTGACTCATCACGGAACTGTTTAACGTAATACGGCTCACACGGAGCATATCCGCATATTCCTGCACCCGCTGTTTCGTACGGATATTCTTTTCCAGCAAGTCCTTAAACTGGAATGCGTAATTGTTTTTAGGTACATCAATCGGTAAATGATAAGTGGCGGCATACGCCCGGTTGATAATAACCAATAAGTAATAAAGCACAGATACAATGAGATTATAAGTATCGGCAACAGGATGCAGAAGCTCCTGCTTTATGATTCCTAAAAGACGAATATACTCCGCCATGCTTTCCGGCGAAGCAAACAGATAGGGAGGCGTGTCGGTCTGATAATAATACAGCAAGCGGTACACAAAAAACTTGTCCGCTATGAATGTGCGCATAAAATCCTCGCGGAATATAAGAAAAGAGTAATCTAGTTCTGTTTCATCCACGTGCCATTCCTGCTGCTGATGCGGCGAGAGGAGCAATACCATATTGGCATGCAATTCAAATTTGCGGAAATTCAGCAGCAGATACCCATTGGCCTTACGAAAAAAATAGAAGCTAAAAAAATCTGTTTTAAACACCTGATTTTCCGTCAGTACACCACATACATCGCTACTGTAGCCTGAGTTGATATAAAAGTCCACACCACAGCGTGTCTTGCTAAAAGGAACGCTGACCAGACGTTCGGGGTTGACGATTTTATCCATAGATTTCGTTTTTGGGGGCAAATATACTATTTTTTATTTATCAAAATGGCATATATTCCTGTTTTTAAGGCATAATGCATCCGATTTTTTTTACCGAACTTTGCGGCTATAATCAATACAATAAATTATGATGGAAGAAAAAGTAACAATTCGATTGATCCGTAATGCAACATTGCGAATTCATTATGCAGGAAAAGAGATACTTGTTGACCCCATGCTTGCCGGAAAAGGCACTTTACAGTCGGCTCTAGGTGTGTATAAGACCCCAAGAGTACACCTCACGATGCCGATGAATGAAATTGCGGACGGTCTGGATATGGTATTGCTGACACACAACCATATTGACCATTACGACCCGACAGTGAAACAGCATTTAGCGAAGAACATCCTATTCCTGACACAACCGCATGATAAAGAGGGTATTACACAGGATGGTTTTACAAATGTAGAAAGCATTGAAAAAGACAAAACCATTGGAGATTTGACTATTCATCGCATCCAAGGGCACCATGGCTTCGGACAGATTGGAGAAATGATGGGGCCGGTATCAGGCTATGTACTAACTGCACACGGTTTCCCTACTATTTATATAATGAGTGACTGTAAATGGGAAGACTGTATCCGTCAGGCCATTGAACAATTTTCTCCAGATTACATCATAGTGAACAGCGGAGGTGCAATTTTTCCTGAATTTTCTCAAACAGAAGGTTCTATCATTCCAGATGAGCAAGAAGTTATGACAATGCTCGATGAACTTCCCGCCCACATCAAACTAATAGCAGTCCACATGGAAGCTACCGATCATGGGCAGACCACACGCGCAATTCTGCGTAACGAAGCCATGCATCACGAAATAGAAATGAGTCGCCTGATTATTCCAGAAGATGGAGAAACAATAATATTATGAGCGACTTCTCTGATTGGGAAACAGCCTGAAAAGAGGGTTACGAATGGATTTTTATAGGAACGGAAACAGGCAAAAGGAAAGGGAATGTAGATGCCAATCCTGAATGAGTACGTCATATTGTAGAACAGGCGAAAAGAAATCATATTTTGGTATTTATGAAAGAATACCTTTTGCCTATAATGGGAGAATACCGAATGATTCAAGAACTACCAAAACAATTTATAGAAAAAATATGGAAAAGGAAATAATCAGAGAAATAGATGTACAGAATGTCATGACTAAATCCTCATTACCAGTAGGGGGCTTCTCTGTCAATCCTTATGTAGGTTGTCCTCATGCTTGTAAGTACTGCTATGCTTCATTCATGAAACGTTTTACAGGGCATACAGAGCCTTGGGGTACGTTTCTAGATGTAAAGCACTGGAAACCTATTGATAATCCGCATAAATATGATGGACAACGGATTGTTATCGGTTCTGTAACAGACGGATACCATCCGTATGAAGAAGATTTTTGCAGAACCCGTAAACTGCTGGAAGAGTTAAAAGGCACTAATGCTGAAATCATGATTTGTACTAAGTCAGATTTGGTTTTGCGTGATCTTGATTTACTTAAAGGCTTTCAGAAAGTGACAGTATCTTGGTCAGTTAACACACTCGATGAACAGTTCAGATGTGATATGGATCGTGCCGTAAGCATTGAGCGAAGACTTAAAGCCATGAAACAGATCTATAATGCAGGCATACGCACCGTGTGTTTTATTTCACCGATTTTTCCAGGAATTACAGATGTAAAAGCTATCGTTAATCGGGTAAAAGATTATGCAGATTTGATATGGCTGGAAAATCTGAATCTTCGTGGACAATTTAAGAGAGACATCATGGGGTATATACGGGAAAAGCATCCGGAGCTTGTAGCCTTGTATGATGATACCTACAACAAGAAACGAAAAGATTACTGGCAGGTCTTGGAACAGGAAGTAGCTGCGTTTGCTCAAGCGGAAGGTTATCCGTATCGTATAAACGATTTACCATACGGGCGTTCTCAAAAAGGAAAACCTGTTATAGTAAACTATTTCTATCATGAAAAAATTAGGCTAAAAAAATAGGATCGCTTTTTCCCTCTTGCAATAGACGCTGTTTCAGCAAAAGAGCGGAAGATAAGTCAAATTCACGCATAACGATAGTGTAAACTGAACTGTGTCACGGCTCTGTTTACACTACCGAATTTCTCCATGATTGAAAGTATTCCTCTAAAAGGAGTGAGTTTCTCGGATTTTATTTGTACTTTTGCCATGTCTTGTTGACTTTTTATCGTCTTTAGTATTGCAACACTATGATAGGTGAAATTTCTGATATAGCAATACCCTGAGCAACTTATTGTTGCTCAGGATATTATAAATAACTTTAAACTAAATAGTTGCGGAATTAAGGTTTAATAAAGGCTATATGATATAGCAAATACTTTTGGAGATTTGTGAATGGACAAATATTTTGAACCGATAAACAGGCTCTATCTTTCACAACCTTTTGCCGAAAGGGGAAATGAGGGTGAACTTGATATATGCCTGCATATAGCCGAAGCGTATGCTTTGGCTGAGAACGCCATTGTATCTATGGGTGATTTCGTCAGGAACTGTAGCTACTGTTTTTTTGGTGGGTTAGCGGATTTGCTTGGCCTTTCGGATGAAGAGCGTTGTCCTACTATTCCATCACTTTATGAGGAGTTTATCTTCAGTAGAGCAAATCAGGATGATCTTATGCTGCGCCATGCCCATGAGCTTGCGTACATACACCTTACTGAAAAGATGACACCCGATGAAAGACGGAATTATATCCTAAGTGACAATCTCCGTATGCGTGACAAGGACGGCGTTTGGCGGTCGGTACGGCACCGTATGTTATCGCTGGAAGGAACGAGTGACGGCTGTTATTGGCTGAATATGTGTATATATACACTATGTCATGACAATCAGGACACACCAAAAATCGTCAATACACGCACTGGAGAGTGCCGCATATTGACGACTGATGATTATGTGAACATTCTTTCTTCTCGTGAAATTGCGGTATTGAGATTGATTGGCAACGGCCTACAGAGCAAGGAAATTGCCGACAATCTGTGTATCAGTGTCAATACTGTTCATAGGCACCGCCAGAACATTTTACAGAAACTGAAAGTCGGCAATGCTATAGAAGCCTGCAAGGTTGCCAAAGCAATGGGGTTAATTCCCTAAACGGAAATCACCTACATTGTCTGTTGACAACGACAGTTCGCTGAACTCGCTGACACATTCTCCCTTGACCGGAGCCTGTGAGCATATACCTATATATAATTCCTTGGGATAATTGTTTTTATACAGGCGTACCATTTGCCACTCTTTGCCGTCAAGAGAGAAATAGCTTGCTATGGTATGAGTGTCGGATGATATTTTGTAATATATGTTGTCCTGTTCGATAACCTCATGGTTATTGTCGTCTGATGTGCCGACAGTCCTCACGGTCACCACACGATGTTTGCCACGCTCGTCCTGCTCAAAACAGAATTTCTGCCAAAGGGTGTCGTTTGCTACGACCATCAAATTGGCCGCATTGTATAGACCGTCTTTCGTGAATCCCGGCTTGAGACGTCCTGAGAATGTGAATGGCTTAGTATTGTCTATTGTCGTCAACAGAATCTTTGCAGTCGATTTTGTCAGTTTGCCGTCATTCGGATCGATGAAAAGGTCTGTGCCTTCTGGTGCGATGAAGCGTATAATTGTATCGGTCTGGCTTACTTGTTTGTCTGCACCGTTAATCATTTTTGTGAAATGGATACCACCAAGTTTCACATCACAGTCCTGAATCTGGAAGGTCGGCTTGTATGTGTCTTTTTTTGCCTCCTTAGATGATGGCGAACAGGCCGTTAGACTAAAAATAGCCAAGGCTGAAGCCAAGAGTGTTTTTGTATTCATAATGAAACATTTTTATAGTTATTTTGATGGTGCAAAGTTACAGGCATTAAGTCATGTCCGCAATAGTCAATTTTAACCAAAATGAGTGCCAGTTTGTAATGGCAACATGTTAATAAACTGATATATCATCCATTATCACATTGAAAGTATTGCAATACCTATTTTATATATAGGCAAGCCTGACCTTGCCCTGACGGAAGTCGATAAGGATTTCGGCAAGGGCTTCATCGCCTTTCTGAAAACCTGCACCTTCAACAACTGGAAAAAGAAGCAGGGAAGCACCACCTACCACGTTGCGCGCCACAGCTTTGCAACACGCTGCATTGAAAGCAACTGTGACTACAAGACAGTAAGTATATTGCTCGGTCATGCCAACATTAGAACAACCCTTAATCTCTATGTTCACCCGAACATGGGGCAGAAGAAAAAGTGCATCACCAGGATGTTCAAGTCTCTTGGAAAATAGGGAAGAAAAGTAGCATAGGCTATAAAAGGCAAAAGGATGAGGTGACTCCACATCACCCCATCCTCAGCTTACTTGTCTATGTATGATGCGACAAGATAAACAATCGAAATGCTTGTATAAAGGAAACACGGCAAAAAAATCCAAAGCAAAGCCTTTACCCAACCATTTGACAACCACACACCTTCATTCCTTGACATCATATTAGACATATCATAGAAATGGCGAGTGAGAATATCCTTATTCTCCTTTCGGTGGTCTTCAAGAAGTTTGAACTCATCGCCAATGAGTTTCTTTCTGTCATCTGTCAGTTTTTCAATGTCGGCATCATCAACTTTAGCCTTGAATTTTATATCTCTCACTTTGGCAATAAAGCTATCAATGGCTTTTGTAACAGCGTCCGCTTTATCGGTGGCTTTAACCAAGTTGTCCTTGGCTTCCTGCAAAGAAAAAGTTGCCGTTTCAAGACTTGATTTTGCCGAAACCAACGTATTTCCTGACTTCGTCATCGTGTCACCCAAAATTCTTCGTCAAAGAGTTTAGCTATTTTCTGATGTCTTGCCATCAGCATTGTTTGGGTGTAAACCTCCTTGTTCAGAGGTAGCTTAATTTGTATTGTCGTGATTGTCTTTGCCAATGCAAGCACCTTGTCCACGCTCATCTTAATCTCTGAGACTTTCAGCATGCGCTCCAGTTCCTTGTATACTTTCAAAGCCACAAAGCAGATGCATATATGGGCTTCGATGCGTTTGCGTGTAAAGTGAAACATGGGGCGTATCTCTATCTTTGATTTGG
>ERZ1026901.315-NODE-315-length-41924-cov-23.354702_pt1 | contig 41924 bp, 40 predicted proteins | sample MGYA00380179_ERZ1026901 | MGnify/ENA primary metagenome ERZ1026901 (study PRJEB33269, sample SAMEA4719815) | human gut metagenome | biome: human-associated habitat; feature: organic feature; material: feces | place: Cameroon | collected 2013-10 ... | reverse complement strand
TGGTCTAGGGACTTTCACCCATTAGAGTGCGCCCATGCTGGGCGCACATAAAAAAACCGAGGCAGTATAAAACCGCCTCGATTATGTAAACAATGTTACTCTTTACTATATTTCGCAATACCTTCTTTATAGAAGTCATTGCCTTCGCTGTCAATGCAGACAATTGCCGGGAAATTCTCAACCTCATATTTGCGGATAGCCTCCGGTCCAAGGTCTTCATAAGCAATCATCGTCTCGCTCTTGATAGACTGCGCGATAACTGCTGCAGCACCACCGACAGCAACGAAATAAACTGCGCCGTGCTTCTTGCAGGCATCAATAACCTCTTGGCTGCGCAGGCCCTTGCCAATCATGCCGCGCATACCCTGCTCAATCATCGTCGGCGTGTATTTGTCCATACGGCCGCTCGTGGTCGGGCCGGCACTGCCGACAACCTCGCCCGGCTTAGCCGGAGTCGGGCCAACGTAGTAGATAACATTGTTGGTCAAATCCAGCGGCAGCTTTTCGCCACGCTGCAAAGCTTCATAAAGGCGCTTATGTGCAGCGTCACGCGCCGTATAAATCGAGCCGCTGATGCGCACTACGTCACCAGCATGCAGGTCTTTAATCGTTTCCGCAGACAGCGGAGCGTTGATATATTTGATTACTGCTTCACTCATGTTATGTTTCATCCCTTCTATACAAATTACTGTTAGTAATATCTTTTCTCTGCCTTAGCCATTATAGTTGGTCTTTCAGATAGTAGCCTCAGCCTTACGTGCCTGATGGCAGTTCAAATTAACAGCGCACGGCATACCGCCGATATGCGTATGCGTAAACTCTACATTAACAGCCAGCGCCGTAGTGGTGCCGCCAAGGCCGGAGGGACCAACGCCGGTCTTGTTGACAAGCTCCAGCAGCTCGTCCTCAAGCTTAGCATAGCGCTCATCCTTGTTATGGTCGCCAATATCACGAGTCAGCGCATATTTTGCGAGGATAGCAGCACGCTCCATGTTGCCGCCAATGCCTACGCCAACGGTAATCGGCGGGCAGGGGTTCGGACCTGCAGCACGAACGGTATCAACAACAAATTTTTTGATGCCTTCTACGCCGTCAGCAGGCTTGAGCATTTTCAAAGCGCCCATGTTCTCGCTGCCGCAGCCCTTCGGGCAGAGAATGATATGTACCTTGTCGCCAGGAACAATCTTGGTATGAATAATAGCAGGAGTATTGTCGCCGGAATTCTTGCGTTCAAAAACCGGGTCACCTACAGAGGATTTACGCAGATAGCCTTCGGTATAGCCTTTAGCTACGCCGGCATGCACTGCCTCGTACAAATCGCCGCCAACGAAGTGTACCTCCTGGCCAATCTCCAGGAAAACAACAGCCAGACCAGTATCCTGGCACAGAGGCACAGCCTTCTCCTTAGCCAGCTCAAAATTTTCTACCAGCGTAGTCAAAATCTCGCGGCCAAGAGGAGATTCCTCAGTATTGATGGCGTTTTTGATTTTGTCCATCATCTGCTGCGGCAGATAATAGCAGGCATCCATACATAATTTGGCAATAACATCAGTAACCTTGCTTACTTCAATATCTCTCATATTAATCCTCCTAAATCAGTGCGGGTTATCTCCCAACACGTTTGGCAGTATTAGCTCTTACAACCTCAGGGTCAACAATCTTGCGTGCCAGACCGCTTTCGATAGCAACGCGGGCAACAGCCTCAGCAACAGCCGGAGCTACACGCGGATCAAAAGCATCAGGAACAACATAATCCTCACGCAGATCCTTTTCGTCAATCAAATCAGCGATAGCGAAAACTGCAGCAACCTTCATCTCTTCGGTGATAGCACGCGCACGCACGTCGATAGCACCGCGGAATACGCCCGGGAATACGGTTACGTTGTTAACCTGGTTCGGACGGTCGCTGCGGCCAGTACCGGCAACAGCAACACCAGCAGCCTTAGCCTCATCATAGCTTGTTTCCGGCACCGGATTAGCCAGCGCAAAAACAATAGCCTTTTCAGCCATGCTCTGCATGATTTCTTTAGTGAATACGTTCGGCGCAGATGCACCAATCAGAACGTCGGCACCCTTAGCAACGTCGGCCAGCGTACCTTGAACGCGCTCCTTGTTCGTCACAGTCGCCAGATAGCTCTGTACGCTGTCGAGCTGCGCATCAATGCCTTCATAGAGAGCGCCGAAGCGGTCAACCATGATAACATTCTTCGCGCCCATGTTTACGAGCAGGCGACCAATCGCACTGCCTGCAGCGCCGCAGCCATTAACAACAAATTTTGCTGTAGCAATTTTCTTCTTTACAAAGCGCAGAGCGCCAAGCACAGCAGACAGGCAGGCAATAGCTGTACCATGCTGGTCATCGTGGAATACAGGGATATCAGCGATTTCCTTCAGTCTGTTTTCAATTTCATAGCATTTCGGAGAAGAAATATCCTCCAGATTGATACCTGCATAGTTAGGCTCCAGAATTTTTACCGTGCGGATAAATTCGTCCGGATCCTTGGTGCCCAGGCATACAGGCACAGCGTCAACATCGCCGAAGGTTTTGAACAGAGCAGCCTTGCCCTCCATAACAGGCATAGCTGCCTCCGGACCGATATCGCCCAGACCAAGTACGCGCGTACCGTCGCTGATAATTGCTACCATGTTGCCACGGCAGGTATATTCAAAGGATAAATCCTTATTCTCTTTAATATCTTTGCAGGGTTCAGCTACGCCCGGGGTATAGGCTACAGCCAGGTCATGACGGGTCGCAATAGGAACCTTAGTTGCAACAGCAATTTTGCCGTTATTTTCTAAATGCATTTTAATAGCTTCTTCACGCAGAGTCATTGTCATAAAAATTCTCCCTCCAGAGTTTTTAATAGTATACACTTATTGTATATTAAACTACCCTATTTTGCAAGAACAATTTCGTATATTCTACGTTATTTCCAACTTGTTTCAGAAGATTTTTTCACGATTAACACATTTAGCGTGCGTCTGCCAGTAAATCAGGCAGATTATAAAGCAGAAGCTGCTCGTCCCGCGCAGCTTCGCTGCGCAGCTCCTCGCTGAACTCAGCGCGCGACAGCAGCGCGTAATAGCATTCGCCATAGTCGGCAAACAAATCGCGCTTGGCACGCAGCTCTGCCAATGCTTCCACGTCGCTCTTTTCCTGCTCCCACAGGCAGGACGCCAGCAGCACCCTGCTGCCCTCATCCGTAAAAACGAGGTCGACGCTCTGCTGCTGGCGGAGGCGCGGGTTCAGGCCCCACCACGTACCGTTTTGCACAGGCACGAAGGGCAAGCGTCCCTGACTCGCCTCATGACGCAGAAACTGCTGGCAAATATCGCGGAACGGTCCCTGCTGCATATACGCATCCAGACCACGCGCCACCTGCTGCACGGCCTGCTCGCTCCGCCCCAGCGTAATCACGCCCTGCAGCGTGAAAACAAAGTGATACCAAAAATAATAATGGTTGTCCTTGATAACATACTGTGTCTTTTTACTGCGGCGTGCATCCTCACCGACAGGGCAGATGCGCTCCAAAAGATGCAGGCTGCACAGCGTGCGCAAGTAGCAGTTCAGCGTATTCGGCGCCACCTCGAGCGTCGCCGCAATCTCGTTCATGCGCGTCACGCCCTGCGCCACCGTCAGCATAATCGAATTATACAGCGTCAGCTCGCGCAGCTCCTGCTTGAGCAAAAGCAGCGTCGCGTTATAGAAGAAGCCGCTCGGACGCAGATACAGCTGCTCCAGATTCGCCAGCAGCGTCAGCCTGCTGTCCACCAGCGCCAGATACTGCGGCGCACCGCCAAGGCAGGCGTACAGCACCAGCTTCTCCTCATCGCTGAAGCCGTCCAGCAGCTGCGCGGCCTCATAATAAGGCAGCGGCCCCAGCGCCACGACAGCACCCAAAAGCCCTGCCAGCGGACTTTTCGCGCTCATCAGGCCGCCCTCCATAAAGCTGAACTGACTGCTGCTGATAAGCACCATGATGCGCTCCGCGCCCTTCGTCTGCGCCAGCGTGCGCAGCGCCGCGCACACAGCAGTATGCGCCAGATGATAGAATTCATCGAGCACAAGCACAAAGCGCTGCTTTTCGTTGTGCTGCGCGAGCAGCGTAAAGGCCTCCTCCCAGCTCGTCGCAGCTGCCGCCTGCGGCAGCAGTGCGGCAAGCTGCTTCGTGAAGCTGCGCACGTTGAGCACATCGCCCGCCTCCAGCGCCGTGAAATGCAGGCCATTTTTGTCACGTAAGAACTCCTGCAGCAGCGTCGTCTTGCCCATGCCGCTGCGTCCATAGACGGCGGCCAGCGCAAAGCCAGGCTTGCGATACAGCTCCTCCAGCGTGCGTAAATCCTTCTCTCTGCCTACAAGCATAAAACCCTCCTTTCCAGCAAAATACATCCATAAAATTTCGTCAAAAGCTTCTCATTTAATCGTATCGCGATTATTATTATCACGTTACGATTAAATTATAATACGCCTTACGGTAAAATGCAAGAAAAAAGCTTACAACGTAAGATTTCACTTTCTGTTCGTTGTAAGCGTTTGTTTTTTATGCTAAAATATTTTTTAGGTACTCCATAACGGTAGGCGGTTAACCCTCTAGGTCTACGTACTTCAGCTTATTGAAAATATGCAGCTAAGAGGGGGTGAGGCCCATGTTAACTTTAGATAACCTTATCTCAGTAATCAGCTTATGTCTGACATCACTGGGTATTGGTATTACTATTGGTTACGCATTAGGCCAAATTCACGCAAAAAAGTAACCGCCCTGTCTGGAAAACGTGCGGTTACTTTTTAACTAAACTATTCTGAGGACTAACCGTCTATCGGAGTACCTCTTTGTATTAATAGTATATCATCAAGAATTTTTATTTGCAAGAGCAGGCGCAAGATTTCACATTTGCGTCTGCTTTTTTATAGCGTAGCCCCTACTTCTTTCCACCCTTATAAAACCACTTTTTATAGATGAAGAAAATCAAACCCACGGTGATAATCAAAAGCGTCAGGCGCTGACTATGCTCCTGAAAATTAACCACATCATGACCAATGACAACCTCCAGCGCCGTAGACGGAAACTTGCCGATAAGGTTGGCAATAATATAATCACGCGCACTGATGCTGCTGACCGCACCCACCGCCGTCAATATGCCTGACGGAAAATACGGCAGCGCCCTGGCAAACGCCATCCACTCCAGGCCATGCTTGCTGCTCGCTTCATCTATATGCTTGAGCGAATTGCTTTTTTCAATCAGCTTCTCCGCCGTATTGCGGAAGAAAAAGCGCATGAGGAAAAAGCTGATAACCACACCTGTCGTCTCTGCCAGCCAGGAAATCGTAATGCCCAGCGGCAGTCCGAAAATCAAGCCGTTGGCCGTCGACAGAAAAATCGACGGAAAAACACTGCCGGCGTTAATCAGCACATCAAGAACAAAGCTGATGACAATCGCCCACGGCCCAAAGGAGCGCAGATACTCCACCAGCCCGTTGACATTGCCGCTGATAGCCAGCTTAAAGGTTTTGCTGAAGAAGTCCTCGGCAAAGCAGTGGATACACAAAAACAGCGCCACAAGCAGCACTGCCGCCACCACCTTAGCAAAAACATCAGGGTTATTCAGCCAATTTCTATTACATTTCAAGCTCTTACCTTCCTTACGTATTAAAAATCATGTTGAAGCGTCCGCCAAACTGCAGCTCCACCAAACGGCGGATTTCCTGCCAAGCCTCAGGCGTGCGCAGCTGCTCCAGCGCCAATTTGCGCACCTCAGCAATAGTCTCAACATCTCGCATTATATCAGCAATTCGTAAATCTGGCAAGCCATGCTGACGCAGACCGAAAAGCTGGCCTGCGCCGCGCTGGTTCATATCCTGCTCTGCCAGATAGAAGCCGTCGTCACTGTCATGCAGCACACGCAGCCGTGACAAGGCCTCTGGCGAATCTGCCGTCGTCAGCAGCACGCAGAAGGACTGCTCGCTGCCGCGTCCGACGCGTCCGCGCAGCTGGTGCAGCTGGGCCAGGCCAAAGCGGTCGGCGTTTTCTATCACCATGAGCGTCGCGTTCGGCACATTCACGCCAACCTCGATAACCGTCGTGCTCACCAGCACCTTGATTTTGCCGTCGACAAAGTCCTGCATAATCGCGTCCTTCTCCGCGCCGCGCAGCCTGCCATGCAAAAGTGCGCAGGGAATACCCTGCAAAAAGTCGCGGCACAGCTCCTCATACACCTGCTCCGCACTGCGCGCCTCCAGCGCCTCCGACTGCTCGATTAACGGGCACACGACATAAGCCTGCCTGCCGGCCTGCACCTGGCGCACAAGGCCTGCATAAACCTCCCTGCGCCTTTCCTCCGTATAGCAAAGCGTCTGCACCTGCTTGCGTCCGGGAGGACGTCCCTTCATCACCGAAATATCAAGGTCACCGTAAATCGTCAGCGCCAGCGTGCGTGGAATCGGCGTTGCCGTCATAACCAGAACATCAGGCGCCTGCTGCGACTTATTCGCCAGCACTGCACGCTGGTTAACACCAAAGCGGTGCTGCTCGTCGGTAATCGCCACAGACAAATCAGCAAAACGCACGTCCTCCTGCAAAAGCGCGTGCGTGCCGACCACCACATCCAGCAGCCCCAGCTCCAGATTCAGCAGCAGCTCACGCCGCGCCTTCACGCGCATGCCGCCTGTCAGCAGCGCTACGCGCACGCCCAGCGGCTCAAGATAATCAAGCAGCGTCGCATAATGCTGCGCCGCCAAAATCTCCGTAGGCGCCATCAGACAGCCCTGATGACCGTTCTCCACCGCCTTCGCCAAGGCCACCACGCTGATAACCGTCTTGCCGCTGCCAACGTCACCCTGCAAAATGCGGTGCATAGGCTTGTCGCCGGCCATATCCTGCGCAATCTCGCGCCAAACCTGCTGCTGCGCCTCCGTCAGCGCAAACGGCAGATTTTTGATAACATCGTCCACCAGCGTTCCCTGCGCCTGATGCGCAACGCCTGCACGCTTATCCTCGTTCTGCTGGCGGTAATAAAGCAGGCCGCACTGCAAAAGGAACAGCTCCTCGAAAACAAAGCGGTGCTTCGCCCGGCGCAGCGCCTCCCAGCTTTCCGGAAAATGAATATTCTTCAGCGCCTCATAACGCGCAGGCAGCTGACATTTTTCGACAATCGCCTGCGGCAGGCTCTCCGGCAGCTCCTGCGCCGCCAGCGCCAACGCCTGACGCATCCACTTGCGCAAATCATTCTGTGTCAGCGTTCCGGCCAGCGCATACACCGGCATAATGCCCGGCGCAGCGCCCTCGCCCTCAGCAAACGTCTGGATATCCACCTCCGACACGCTCTTCGTCGTGCGTCCCGGGCGCACGCGCCCTGTAATCTGCAGCTCCTCGTCAACCTTGAGCTTGCCTGCCTTATAGCGCTGGCTGCCGAAAAAATACAGCGACGCATAAGCCGTCTCATCGCGCACAGTCACAACAGTATACGCCCTTGTCCGCGCGCCATAGGCGTTGCGCACCTGGCACACACGCGCACGAAAAAGCTGCCTGCTGCCATCCGGCACCAAATCCTTAATTGTTTTTAAATGTGCATAATCAAGATATGCTCCCTGTCTGGGATAAAATTCCAGTAAATCGCCCACGGTATTGATGTTCAGCTCCGCCAAAAGCGCCGCCTTTTTCGCACCAATTCCCTTCAAAGTGGTCACTGATTCTTTCCACCACATATAAATTCCCTGCCTATAATAAATTTTTCTTGCTTTTCTTCTCTATTTATGGTATGATACTCATGTTAAATTTGAATGTGCCTTATGTCTTATCACGTTTAAGGAGGTGGGAAACAATGGCATCTATCTGCGAAATCTGCGGTAAAGGAAAACTCGCTGGCAACAACGTCAGCCACTCCAATAGACACACCAAACGTGCTTGGAACCCGAATATTCAACAAGTAAGAGCAGTTGTTGAAGGTTCTGTTAAACGCTTGAACGTTTGCACCCGCTGCCTGCGTTCCGGTAAAGTTAACCGCGCAATCTAATCCGTTCGGATTTAAAAAGAAGCCAAATGTCGCAAGACATTTGGTTTCTTTTTTTGTCCTTCAAAAGGCTGAAGCCTTATTTCAGCTTGCAGCCGCACTCCGGACAGAACTTCGCCAGCGAGCTGATTTTTGCCGAGCAGCCAGGGCAAAGAATGAACGCGCGATACTCCGTCAGCTTCTTCTCGAACAGCTCATAGAACTGGTTGACCTCTTTATCCTCAGGCTTCCAGTTATAAATCTGCAGACGCTTCTTCGTGCTGTCCATGATAACCTGCACGGTTTCGCTATCGAGCTGCTGCATAGCCAGCTGCATGATTTTCTTTTGCGTGTGGCAATGCAGAATATGCTGCGCATTATCCTGGTCATCAATCTGAACGCCCATCTCGTTTATGCTGAGCAGCGCAATATTCCACGCCGTGTCAATATCTACCTCATAAAGGCGGTTGTCAAAGCAGCCGCCTGCACCATCTATACGCATAATCGTACCTCCTGTTTTTTTATAATAATATTATAACACAAAATTACTTTCTCACCAATTCCACAAGCACTTCCGTAATCTTCTCCAGCGACTGCAGAGGCAGATACTCAAAGCGTCCATGGAAGTTGTGGCCGCCGGTGAACAGGTTCGGACAGGGCAGCCCCATCGCGCTCAGCGTCGAGCCATCCGTACCGCCGCGCACAGGCACCAGCACCGGCTCTACGCCCACGGCACGCATAGCCTGCTCTGCACGCTCCACGATTTCATAAACCGGCATAATATATTCCTTCATATTGCAATAGGAATCATGCAGGCTGAACTCTACGCAGTCAGTGCCATACTTTTTATTCATCAGCGCTGTCAGCGCCAGCAGATACTCCTTGCGCTGCTCCAGCAGCTTTTTGTCGTGGTCGCGCAGAATCATATCTATCTCAACCTTATCCGTACCGCCAGCTATACGCAGCGTATGATAAAAGCCCTCATAGCCCTCTGTATACTCCGGACGCTCCCCTGCAGGCAGCGCCATCTGCCATTCCGCCGCCATCGTCACAGCATTACGCATCTTGTGCTTGCTGCTGCCCGGATGCACGGAAATGCCCTTAAAGGTGACATGCACGTTGCAGGCATTGAAGGTTTCGTAATTCAGCTCGCCCAGCGCACCGCCATCGACGGTATAAGCAAACTGCGCTCCAAAGCGCTCCAGCGGAAAATGCTCCGTACCGCGGCCAATCTCTTCATCAGGAGTGAAGGCCAGACGGATTTTGCCATGCTTGATTTCGGGATGCGCCAAAAGATATTCACACACCGAAACAATCGCACAGATGCCAGCCTTATCATCCGCGCCCAGCAGCGTCGTGCCGTCGGACGTGATAATATCCTGACCAATATAATTCAGCAGCTCCGGAAACTCCTGCGGACTCAGCACAGCCTGCGCATTGAGCTGAATCGGCGTGCCGTCATAATTTTTGTGTAGCTGCACCTGTACATTCTTGCTGCTCGCCTCGCAGCTCGTATCCATATGCGCAATCAGGCCTATAACCGGCTCGCTGTCCGCACAGTTGGCAGGCAGCGTTGCCAGCACATAGCCGTATTCCGTCATTTCTACTTCCGTAAGGCCAAGCTCCAGCAGCTCGTCCACCAGATAACGCGCCAGGTCAAACTCGCACAGAGCGCTCGGCTGCGTCGTCGACTTATCGTCCGAGGTCGTTTCAATCTGAGCATAGGCTGTAAAGCGCTGTAATAATTTATCTTGAGCAATCATCATTTTACCGTAACCTTTCTTCTTCTCGCCAAGGTCATGCGCCTCAGCGGTTCATGAGGTTTTCTTTTAATTCATATATAGTTTTCTGCAGCGTCGGATGCCTAAGCTCCGGCGCTATTTCTGCGAGCGGCAGCAGCACAAAGTCTCTGTTCTGCATGTCAGGGTGCGGCAGATGCAAACGCGGCATATCCAGCACCACGTCCTCGTACAGCAAAAGGTCGAGGTCGATATTGCGCTCGCCCCAATGACGCAGGCGCACGCGCCCCATCGCCAGCTCCGTCGCCAGCAGCACGTCGAGCAGCGCCAGAGGCGCAAGACTCGTGCGCACGCAGGCCACCGCATTCAAGAACTGCGGCTGGTCGGTCACGCCATACGGCTCCGTAGAAAGGAAGCTCGACACGCGCACTACCTCCACGCCCTGCTGCGTGAGCAGCAGGAGCGCACGACGCAGATTTTTTTCTTTATCGCCCAGGTTAGAGCCTAGGGCAATGTATGCAAATGACATGATAGGTCTCCTCTTAAAACTTCTCCGGCTGCAGCATAGCCTCCAGCATCCGCACAGCGCGCGTATTGGCCTGCACATCATGCACACGCACCATCTGCGCCCCTGCGTACACCGCCTGCAGGCTCGTCGCAAGCGTTCCCTCTAAGCGCTCCTCCGCAGGCACGCCGCCCAGCACAGCGCCAATCGTGCTCTTGCGCGATGCCGCCAGCAGCACAGGATAGCCAAAGCTCGTCAGTGTATGCAAATCACGCATCAAAAGCAGATTCTGCTGCACATTCTTCGCAAAGCCGATGCCCGGGTCAAGAATAATCTTATCCGCGCCCACGCCCTGCTCACGCAAAAGCTGCGCACGCTGCGCCAAATATACAGCAACCTCCTCCACGACATTCTTATACTCGCAGTTCTGCTGCATATTCTTCGGCGTACCGCGCATATGCATCAGGATAATCGGCGCCTTGCTTTTGACAACAACCTCCGCCATACGCGGGTCGGCCTCCATAGCGCTGATATCGTTGATAATGTCGGCACCGGCATTCAACGCTGCCTCCGCCGTATCTGCACGATAGGTGTCTACCGACAGCACAGCCTCAGGATAGGCTCTACGCAGCGCGCTGATAACGGGCAGAACGCGGCGGCGTTCCTCCTCACCGTCCACGCTGTCGCTGCCGGGGCGCGTTGATTCGCCGCCGATATCCAGAATGCCGGCGCCATGCTCAAGCATCTGTCCTGCACGCTCCACGACCGTATCCATCTGCGGCACGCGCGAGCCTGCATAGAAGGAGTCAGGCGTAATATTCAAAATGCCCATAATGCACATTTTTTCATAGGTCAGCACGCGTCCGTCCGCCAGAGTCGTCTGCAGCGCCGCAGGCTCTAAGGCCGCACGGATATCCGCCGCCACCTTGGGGATAGCAAAATACGGCATCTGGTCAAGCTTCTTCAGCAGCACCTTATACGCCTTCAGCGTGCCCAAAAGCAGCACATCTACATATTTTGTCGCGCAGGTCACTGCTCCTGCCGGAGTGACAGCATCGCCGCCAATCGCCAGCATCTCCTGCTTGATGATGTTGGCCGCAGGCGTGCGCACCTCCAGCAGCTTCAGCGGAATAATCTCCGACTTATGCGCAAAAATAGGCAGGCTGTCCTTATGCGCACCAATGCCAGCCAAAGCCTCCGGCAGCATTTCCTTGTTTATCTTCAAAAGCATTATACTTCTCCCTTTTCCACGACAGCGAACGCATTATGATTATGGATGCTCTCCATGCTCTCCACCTCGGCACGATACCACGTAATACGCTTATCTGCCTCCAGACGCAGCGCAATCTCGCGCACAGCGTCCTCTACGAAGCGTGGATTCTCATACGCATGCTCGGTCACATACTTCTCGTCCGGACGCTTCAGCAGGCCATACAGCGGCGTGCTGGCAGAAGCCTCTGCCATCTCCACCAGCTCCTCGAGCCACACCATCTCCTGCGCTTCAACCTCCAGCTTCGCATAGGCACGCTGATTATGCGCACCGTAGCTGCTGATTTCCTTCGAGCAGGGGCACAGCGTCTGCACAGGCACAACTGCCGTAATCGCCCATTTGAGCTGCTCGCCCTTCTCCGCCTTATACACGCAGTCAATATCCATCGGCGCAGTCATGCCGCTGACCGGAGCAGCCTTCGTAATAAAATACGGAAACTCCAGCTTGATAAAGGCCTTCTCTGCCTGCAGATGCTCCTTAAGCTGGTCGAGAATCCGCTCCACGTCGCCAAGACCTACAGGACCAAGCGTGCGCAGGCATTCCACAAAACGACTCATATGCGTGCCGCGCATATCATGCGGCAAATCTACAGCCAGCGTCACCTTCGCCACGCTGTGCTGCGTGCCATGCTCTCTATCGCGCAGCTCAATAGGCCAGCGCAAATCCTTAATGCCTACATGCTTTAAGGGTATGTTGCGTAAATCCTTTTCGCTTTGTACATCCTTCACGTCATTCACCTCTATAAACACAGCCGCTCGTGCGTGTTTCCCAAACCTCTACTTCATATAAATGATAATGGTCGCTCTTTAAAAGCTCCACCAGCTTATTCCACACCCACACGCTGATATTTTCAGCAGAGGGCACCGGCAGAATATCATTCAGGCAGGCATGGTCGAGCTTGCTCAAAACCTCCTGCTTAACAAGATTCTTCAACTTAATAAAGTCAATAACCATGCCCTCATGGTCAGGCGTGCCTTCCACCTTCACCACGAGCTTATAGGTATGGCCATGCAGATGCTCGCACTTGCCGTTATAAGCAGGCAGATAATGTGCCGCATCGAAATCAAACTCTTTGATGATAATCATTTATATTCTCCTCCAAACAGGGTTAAATCAACAAAATTATTCTGGCGCAGCGCCTCATAAGCCACAATCGCCACGGAATTAGACAGATTCAGCGAGCGTGCATCCTCAATCATCGGAATACGCACACACTGCTCAGGATATTCAGCCAACAGGCTCTCCGACAGACCGGCGGTCTCCTTGCCAAAAATCAGCAGGCTGTCCTGCGTATATTGCACATCAGCATAAGAGCTGTGCGCCTTCGTCGTGAGAAAATATTTGGGGTTGTCCTTATATTTCTCCAACACCTCGTACACGCTGTCATAATAATGAATATCCACAAGATGCCAATAATCAAGACCGGCACGCTTCAAATATTTATCCTCTACAGAAAAGCCCAGCGGACGCACCAGATGCAGATGGCAGCCTGTCGCTGCACATAAGCGTGCGATATTGCCGGTGTTACCGGGGATTTCTGGCTCTACCAATACGATATGCATAATCAAACTCTCCTTTTATATAGCCTCTCTGCTTTTATTTTAGTGCAGAATTTCCCGCACTCTTTGCTTCATGCTCTTCTTTTTCTGCTTCTCTTTTTTCTTCTCCGGCTGCGCCACAGGCTCCACCACCTGCATCGCCATGATTTTCTGATACGTCGCCATAATCTTCTCGCAGTACAGCGAGCCCATTGCCCACGTACCGTTCAAGCCATACCAGGTGTCGACAATGCCGCGCTCCATACGGATTCTGTGCGCCACATCATAGCGCGGGTCGACAATCTCCGTCGCAGGCTCCTTGCGCTGCGTATAAGCAAGCAGATGCTGGATATGCGCACGCACGCCCAGCTCCGGCGTTGCAAAGGAAGCACCGCGTACACCGCCGCCAATCGTTCCCAGTCCACAGAAATTATTTTGATGATGCAGCACGTCGCCGCCATATTTATAAGCACCCGTTTCGACCAACGACTGCGCCAGCGCCAGGTCAGGACGCACCTGCTCACGCTCGGCCTCCTGCCAATACAAATCGACAAGCTCCTCTACCGTACACGCCAGCTTCACCTCCGGATTCGCCTGCTTGATGTACGCAACAGCCTGCGTCTTCGTCGCTGACGGCTCGCCATAAATGCTGATGCTGCGGTAAGCCTCCGGCAGCTCCGTACCTAAGAAATAATACTTGCCGTCACGCTCTGTCAGCAGCGGTTTTGCCGCCGGCGTTTTAATCACGCCCTCAGTCTTCACAGACTGCGGCACATCACGCACCACGCTCGGCTTCGTCGAAACAACAGCAGCCTTCTCGCCCACGGCAATCGGGGAATGCTTCTGCTTCTTTGCTTTCTTGGCAGCCTGCTTCGCCTGCTTTTGCGCCTTCTTCTCAGCCTGCTTCAAAACCCTTTGGTTCAGCACCTTCGGCTTCGCATCATTATCGGCATCCTGCGGCACCGTAGCACTGCACACAGCAGCCTGCATAGCCAGCAGCGCAGCAAAACAAAAAACACTAAATTTTTTATAAAACATTACACATTACTCCTATTTTATATCAGTATTAATTTTACCTACTTACAGGAAAAATGTAAAGTTTTTCCCAAGAAATTCACAAAGCCTCAAGCCATACTTAAGGAAGAACTCACCTTGTCGAATCTATGTTTATATGATAAAATAATAACAACAACCGTGTTGCAGGGTGGCATTGCCTAAATTCCATTGGAATGGAGGTGATGTCTATGGTATATTTTACTTTTCAAGATTTAATGATCTTCGGAATGTTTATACTGGCATTGCTGACGTTCATCTTTCAGAACAAAAAGTAGTCCAGACATAGAAAACCCGCCCCAAAACTTTGACGGGTTTCATGGGGCGGAATTTCCTAACTGAGTTATCCGGCAAACCACCTTGTGGGCGGTTGTCTTTCTATAACTACTATACCACCTTACAGGAAAAATGTAAAGTTTTTCCCAAGAAATTCACAATCCGCAGGCTGCATTTTACTGTATAATATAGTTAACAAAAAATCGTCGAAAGGATAGCTTCGCGGCGATTTCTAAGGAGGAAAAAAATATGACTGCAAAAGCCAAATTCCACTTCATCAACCACGCATGTTTCATCGTCGAAAAAAATAATTCTGCTATCATCTTCGACCCCTATCTTGAAGGCAACCCCGAAGGTCTGACCGCTAAAGATATCAAGGTCGACTACATCTTCGTCAGCCATGGTCACTTTGACCACCTCGGCAGCGCTTTTGAAATTGCCAAAAATTGTGATGCAACCATCATCTCCACTGCTGAAATCTGCGGTCTGGCACAGGAGGCTGGCTGCAAGGCTCACGCTATGCATCTCGGCGGCACCTTCAAGTTCCCGTTCGGCAAGGTTCGTCTCACCCTCGCCTTCCACGGCGCAGGCGTTCCCGGCGGTCATGCCTGTGGCGTAGTGCTCGACTTCTACGGCACCAAGCTGTACTTTGCCGGCGATACTGCTCTCTTCAGCGATATGCAGCTGCTGCCTAAGCTCGACGCTTTCGACTACGCCGTTCTGCCCATCGGCGGCAACTTCACCATGGACCCGAACGATGCGCTCATCGCCTGCCAGCTGCTGCAGGCAAAATACGTTATTCCTGTTCACTACAACACCTGGCCGCCCATCGCACAGGACGTGCAGGCCTTCAAGGCTGCTGTGGAAGAGGAAACCTCCAGCAAGGTGCTCGTCGTAAATCCTGGCGAAACGCTGGAAATCGAATAAGCAGCTAATTTTATAAATCTAAAAATCTGCGCCAGCTTGCATTCTTATTGGCATCACAATTGCCGCAATGATTGCATTTAGCTGGCGCTTTTTCGCCAAAATACTCCAAAAGCACCCGTCGCAGGCAGCCTGACGTATTGCAATAAAAGGTCATCCTCTGCAAAAGCTCCATTTCATGCGCCTTCCAGGCCAAATCCGGCTGGTCATGGCCAATGAGATAGGTATTCACGGCAATGTCCGCCTTGTCATAAAGCAGCAGACATTCTGACTCCAGACCGTCGCGGCCTGCACGGCCGGCCTCCTGATAATAGCTTTCGACATCCTTCGGCATATTATAATGCACCACAAAGCGCACGTCCGCCTTGTCGATGCCCATACCGAAGGCGTTCGTCGCCACAATGAGCGGCACCAGTCCGCCGACGAAGGCATTTTGATTATTACGCCGCTCCTCCGGCGTCAGGCCTGCGTGGTAGCGCAGCGCCTTAAAGCCATGGCGCTGCAGCTGCTGCGTCACGCTCTCCACCTTGCTGCGCGTCGCACAGTAGATAACGCCGCACTGCTTGTCATGCTTACGCAAAAACTCCAGCAGCGAGCGATCCTTATCGCGCGTGCGCTGCACAGCAAAATGCAGATTGGGACGGTCAAAGCCGGTACAGACGATGCTCGCACCAGGAATATCCAGGCGCCGGATAATATCCTGCCGCACCTCGGGCGTAGCGGTCGCGGTGAACGCCGCCACCAGCGGGCGCGTAGGCAGAGCCTTGATGAACTCAGGGATATTGTAATAATCCTTGCGGAAGCTATGCCCCCACTGCGACACGCAATGCGCCTCATCCACCGCCACCATCGTGATATACGCCTTCTGCGCAAAGCTCACGAAGCGCGGATTGCTGAGCCGCTCCGGTGCCACATATAAAAACTTGCACTGCTTATTCAGCGCCGCATGCAGCACGCGCCCATATTCATCAAGCGTCATGCTGCTGTCCAGATAGGCCGCAGGAATACCGCGCGCCGTCAGCGCCTCCGCCTGATCCTTCATCAGCGAAATCAGCGGCGAAATAACCAGCGTCACGCCACGCAGCAGCAGCGACGGCAGCTGAAAGCAGATGCTCTTGCCTGCGCCGGTCGGCAGAACTGCCAGCACAGGCTGTCCATGTAATATTTTGCTAATAATCTCCTCCTGCCCGTCGCGAAAGCTGTCATAGCCATAAAAATGCTTCAGCGCTCGGTGCAGAAAATCACTATCTATAATTCGTGTCATAATACTCCTGCTCCGGCAAAATAAGCTTATCCTGCCAAAATCTATATTAAAAAAACAGGTACAGCCTCAGCTGTACCTGCATTTTTTCACTTTAATCCGTTATTACCGGCTAATTAGTGCTTATGACCGTTGAAGCATTCGCGGCAGTATACCGGACGATCGTTAGACGGTTTGAAAGGAACCATGGTTTCTTTGCCGCACTCAGCGCAAGTAGCGGGGAACATTTCGCGCTGCGGACGTTCGTTTTGTACGCCCATGCGTTGTTTACGAGCTTGACGGCAAGCCGGGCAACGACGCGGTTCGTTGGTGAAGCCTTTCTCTGCATAAAATTCTTGTTCGGAAGCGGTGAAGGTGAATTCGTTACCGCACTCGCAACAGGTTAAAGTCTTGTCTTCTTTCATTGTTTGATCACTCCTAATCATAGATAGAACATACCCCAAAGAACGCATTAAGAATTTACTCATGCTTCCCCCTGTCGCCTATGATATAGAAGAAGTTAGAAGAAGTTAGTAACCTAAACGGACCACTGAGATATACCTATTACAGTATATAGTATAAAAAGCCGAAAGTCAATCAAAGTTGCAGAAAAACGTGTAAAATTCTTATTAAGGAAAAACTCAAATAGCAATTTACTTATGCATCCAATTTATAGAGCCGTTAGTCTGCTTCGCAAAGTGCGCGTCGTTGATGACCTCCGCCACCATGTTGCCCTGCCAATCGTTGACCGTGCTTACGGAAACATTATGCACGCTGATTTTCCAGAGATTATTGAGCGGCATACCCAAAATCATGCACAGCTGCACACGCACAATGCCGCCGTGGGAGATGATAGCGATATTCTTCTCATGTCCCTCACGCGCAAAGATATAGTCAAAAGCTTGCTGACAGCGACGCTCAACATCATGAAAGCTTTCGCCGTGCGGCGGAATCCATTCGCCGGGACGGGTGAGGAAGGCCTCCATCTCCTTCGGCCAGCGCTCGGTAATCTCGCCGTAGCCCATGCCCTCCCAATCGCCGAAGGAAACCTCCTGCAGCAAATCAAGCGGTGTATAGCTCATATTCTTGGCCAGCGCCAGCGGTGCCGCCGTCATGCAGGCACGCAGCATGCTGCTGCAATATATTTTGTCAATCTTCTTGTCACGCAAAAAATTAGTCAGCATCTCTGCCTGCTGCATACCTCTGGCGTTCAGCGGCATATTCATGCGTCCCTGAAAGCGATGGCCCTTGTTGCTGTCCGTTTCGCCGTGACGAATTAAATAGATTTTGCCCATTATTTTCCCTGCTCCTTTTTATTTTGCTCCGCTAGAGAAAACTCCTTTTTTTCTGTATGCACGCCTGCCTCCTCGAAGGTTTCCATCTCCTTGAAGGCCTTGATGCCAGCGTTGAACAGCGTAAAGCACAGCGCTGCGCCCTCGCCTGCGCCGTCAGGAATATGCAGTCGCAGCGGCGCGCTCAAATGCAGCTCGTCCAGCGCCTCCTCTGCGCCCTCCTCTGCCGATACATGCCCGGCAAAGCAGTATTCCAGCACCTGTGGCGCCAGCTCAGCAGCCTTCTTCGCCGCCTTGCACGTAGCCACGCCGTCGAGCATAACGGGCACCTTCATAGCCGCAGCCTGCAAAATGCCGCCGGCCATCGCCGTACGCACCATCTCGTCCTGCACGTCCGCCAGACAGCCGAAGCCTAACAGACCGAGGCCGCTCTCACGCACCAGCTCCTGCACCAGAGCTGCGCCCTCCTCCAGCGCGTCCTCCTCCGTCTCCGAGGTAACAACCAGCGCCACGCAGCGGCCGCCGGTTTCTGCTGCCAGCACGTTCACCGGCCATTTGGCATCAATAATTTTGCCAGCCTGCTCCGCCTCAGCGATAGAGCACCACACGAGCAAATCACGCTTGGGATAATCAAGGTCCTGCTTCTCATAAACGCCCAAAATGCCGCAGTAGCGCGAGGTCATCTCCTCCAGCTTCGCTAAGCTGCCCACAGGCTTAATCAGATTGTCAAAGCGCGTCTGCGCCAGCTTGACACAGCCCTTGTCGATAGGAACAATCTTGGCAATAATTTCTTCTATATGCATAGTAAAATTCTCCTTTAAATCATATACGTCGCCAGCATCAGATAAACAACGACGCCGCACTCCGTCAAAAAGCCGTAGGTGTCACCCGTCAGGCCGCCCAGCTGACCGCTGAGGAAATGCGCAAGGCCCTGACAGATAACAAACGTTGCTGCTGCCGTATAAAGATACGGCAGGCCGCACGCTGCCACCAGCGCAATGCACAGCGCAAAGGCGATATAGGTATAGGCAGGCTTCGCGTAAGCCTTGAACATATGCCCAATGCCCGTCTTGCGTGCATACTTATAATTCACGATATAAGTCACCATAAAGGTACGCGTCGCCACAAACAGCGCCACCAGCACCAAGGTCAGCTTTGCGGGAGGCAGCGTTGTGTATGCCGCCACCTTCAGCAGAACGAGGCAGACCAGCGCAATAACGGCGTTCGAGCCGACGTGGCTGTCCTTCATAATCTCCAGCATACGCTCACGGTTACGCGCGCTGAACACGCCGTCCGACGTATCCATAAAGCCATCGTACATCAACGCGCCAATAATTATCAGCTCTGCCAGCACCAGCATCACCGCACGCATCAGCGTCGGCGTATGCAGATAAACCAGACCGTAATTGACCGCGCCCATGAAAACGCCCATCACCAGGCCTACGAGCGGAAAGTACGGCACGCTGCGGCTGAAATCGTCATCATGCCAGTCTGTACGGTTAGAAAAACGAATACGCGTCAAAAACTCCAGACAAGTTACAAAATCACGCATCTTCTCACCTGCTCAAATGATTATAAACATCAAGGGCTGCCTGCAAAATCACGATTGCCAGACTTGCACCCGTGCCCTCGCCCAAGCGCATACCTGCATCGACAATCGGCAGCAGCTGTAAAATCTCCAGCATCTTTTTATGCGAAATATCGCTGCTCAAATGCGAGCACAGCATATAATTGCGGCATTCAGGATAGAGGCCATAGGCCAGCAGCGCAGCAGCAGTTGCATTCACGCCGTCCACCATCACCGGCACGCGGCGGCGCGCAGCGCCGATAATCACACCGGCCAGCCCGGCATGATCATAGCCGCCCACCTTGCAGAGCACATCCATTGCATCGCCCTGCACCGGCTTATTCTTCTCCAGGCCGTCGATAACAACCTGACGCTTAATTTTCATGCGTTCATCATTAATACCGCTGCCACGGCCAACGGTCAGCAGCGGATCAACGCCGAGATAAGCACTCACAATCGCTGAGGTCGATGTTGTATTGCCAATGCCCATCTCGCCGGTGTAAAGCAGATTATAGCCCTGGTCAATGCAAAGCTCCGCCATCTCCATGCCAACCTTGAGGCCGGCCTCTGCCTGCTCGCGCGTCATCGCCGGTCCCTGCGTAAAGTCATTCGTGCCCCACGCCACCTTCTTCTGGTACACCTTCGGCAAATCGCTCAAATCAAACGCCGTGCCTGCGTCGCACACGAATACATCAGCCTGCGCATGACGCGCCAGCACCGTTGCACCTGCCGTACCGCGCATATAGCCGTTAATCATCTGGCGCGTAACCTCCTGCGGATAAGCACTAACGCCATACTTCGCAATACCATGGTCGCCGCACATCAGCACCATCGCACTCTTCAGCTTCTCGGGCAGCTTGCCGCCGGTCATACCGGCGAACTGTGCCACCATCTCCTCCAGCTTGCCCAAATTAGCAGCCGGTTTATCCATCTTCGCAAAGCCCTCGTGTACAGCCTGCATACTCTGCACGTCCAGCGCCGGGATTTTAATTTCTTCCATCTTCTTACTCCTCGTCCTCAAACTTAAATGCCAGCTTCTTCACATCGACAGCCTGGCCTGCAATGCAACAGTAAACATGGTCTGCTGCCTGCGCCACCTTCTGGTTCACCCAGCCTGCAAGGTCGCGGTATTCACGCGCCATGAGATTGTCGGGCACAATGCCGTCGCCAACCTCATTCGTTACGAAAACAACAATCTTACCGCAAGCCTTGGCAGCGGCGACGAGCTTATCAATCTCGTCCAGCACAAAGCCGCAGCGCGATAAAAAGTCGCCATGCACAGCCACCTTGCCATACATCAGGTTCGTCATATACATCGTCAGACAGTCGAACAGCACCGCGCCTGTCTCCTCGCCTAAGCTCGCGAAAACCTCCTCCGCATGATAAGGCGCCTCATGATTCACCCAGCGTCCGTCGCTACGGCGTTCAACATGCAGACGAACGCGCTCCGCCATCTCCTTGTCTAAAATCTCAGCAGTCGCTATGTAGTCGCATTTGGGAGAATAATGCAGCACATAGCGCTCGGCAAACTCGCTCTTGCCACTGCGTGCACCACCTGTAACTAAAACTAATCTACCAGCCAATTTGTAACCTCCCTTCTAACATAAAAAAATCTCCCGGCAACGCGGGAGACTCCGATAGGCAGAGCAAGGCTCTGCCTCTATATTTTATTTTGTGCGTGCGAAAGCCAGCCCATCTCCCGTAGGCCCATGACTTCGTAACAGGCAGGTCTCCTGGCTTAGCTTCGCTGCCCACAGCGCCTTCCCAACTTGCGTCAGTGACATAATTGCCTGGGCTCCACTTACAGTAGCGGGACTGCTCCGGATTCACACCGGTATTCCCTTTTCAGCAATGACCTTGATCATTGCACCTGTCAAAAAAATTTCCAGTAATATATATTCTACACAGAGACGGAAAATCCTGCTAGAATAGGATTAATTTATTCTTCTACTCTTAAGTGCTTTATTATAAACATACGCAATCTCTTTATTCGGCAAAGCAACCTCACACATAAAATCCCCACTAAAAGCAGGCACAGTCTTGAGCACCTTTAAATAGCCTGCTACAAGCAAAAAGCTGTAAATACTCGACGGATTGCTCTTAATCTGCGGATAGATAACGCTCGTATCAATATAAGTGACAAAAGACTTCCCATTCACCAAGGAAGTAAGCCGCTCATAAATCTCGGCATCTGCTACGCCTATAATCTCGCCAATAATATCATTGCTGCCCGTGGTCTGCCAAAATGCTCTCGGCTCGCAGCCATTATTAAAGTAATTGATTACTGACCACGGATTAAAAATTTCCGTCCTGCCAAAGCGGTAGCCATCATACCAAGCGCACAGCTCAGCATATTTATCAGCTACGCCATAATATGCTGCCATCTGCTGTACTTCGCTGGCCGTAAAGCCAAAATACTCGCTATACTTATTGTCAAGCACAGAATTTATAACAAGATTATTTAGTCCGCTAAAAATACTTTCCTTAGCCACACGTAAAATACCCGTGAGAAAGCCATAAGACAAATGCTTATTATCCTTCAAGCCGCCAGAGAAAAGATTACGCATAAAAAGGATAACCTTGTCATAAAAGCCCTGCATATAGCCCTGCTGAATCGGGATATCGTATTCATCAATAATAATAATTGGCGCAATACCATAATGCTTATGCAAAGCCAACGACAAATCAGCCAACGCATTCGCAAGCTCCGTTTCATCAGCATTGCCCTGCTGCAGACGCAGGAAAGCTTTTTTATCAAAAGCATCGCACCTGTCGCTATCCTTTAATTCTATATGCCGATAAGCCTCCTTAGCTATCAGCTCACGTATGCTTTGAAATGTCTCCTGCCACGTAGTGAATTTTACATCCTTAAACGTCAGAAAAATCACAGGATATTTGCCCTGATAGCTGCGATAACGTTCGCCGCATTGCCAAATAGCTTTATCGCGAAAATAAACGGAAGTATCCTCCGCCGTTTTTTCAAAAAAGGTACGCAGCATATCCATATTCAAGGTTTTGCCAAAACGCCGCGGACGTGTAAACAAGGAAACCATAGGGCGCTCATCAAGAAATTCTTTAATCATCAGCGTCTTGTCAATATAATAATATTCTGTTGATGCCAGACGATAATCAGCGACACCTATAGGCAAAGGCAGTCTTATAGCCGGCTTTGCAGCCATATTTTGCATAGCAGATTTCTTTTCCATCACTGCCTGCTCCCTTCTTTGTATTCTTCCCTTATTATAACAAATTTCACGAAAAATATGTAGTAACATGCAATAGCAAAATTTGCCTCCAGCTACACACTAGCCACCAAAATAAAAAAGATATGCCCACAACACTCCTGTCATGGACATATCCTCTTTAAAAATATTCGTTCACATACGTTCTTGCCTTCGGCAAGAACTCGTCGAGCAGCTGCAGCTTCTCCACCTCGCGGCATTCGATTAAGCCTGCCTCCCACAGCTCACCTGCGCTGAACGCGCCAAAATACAGCTGCGTAAAAGCACCGACGCCCATGGAAACCTCCGGCAGCGCCTGCACAGTCTGCGCCTGCACGCAGCCGTCCGCAAGCTGCACCTCCAGCGTCACACCGCCCAAAAGCTTATCCGTAACCTGCAGCACTACGCTGCCCTTGAGCGCAGCATTAACGTTTTCCAGCTGCTCAAGCGCCAGCTTCACGTTCAGGCAGCGCGCCATCATAAACGGCGCCACGCTTCCCGTCGCGCTCTGGTCATTAAAATGCAGATACGTCTTATCCCACGGCTCTGCCAACCAGCTCAGCTCCTGCGCCGAGCTTTGGTGCGTCGCCGCAAACTGCAGCAAACGGTTCTTCGCCTGCGCGTCCTCTGTCAGCAGCTCATGCACATGGAACACGCCTGCGCTGATAGTGTACAGCATATAGCCGACATTTACGCCCTCACGCTGACACACAGAACAGAGCACACCCTCCTGCGCGTGCACCGTAAGCAGCTTCTGCCACTGCTCGTCGGAGCGTACAGGAACGCCGTTTACGTCACGCAGGCAGCTTGCATACAGCGGCGCCAGCAGCTCCGCTGCCAAGGGCACGCGCTTCACCGTCAGCCTTGCATCTACGCGCGGCAGCGTCAGCGCAGCCAAGGGCAGCTTATACGCATGACGATAATAGCAGTAGCTGAATTCATACGGCAGATAAATGCCGGCAAAAATCGGCATCAGCGTCACGAAGTTCACGCCCTGCGCCCGCAGCGACGCCAGCGTCGTCTGCAGCAGCGGCTTGACGATATGCGCACCACGCGCCTCCGGCGCCGTCGCCACGCCCACCAGATAGGGCACAAGCTGCTCCGCTCCGCGCACGCGCAGACGATAGGGATTGACATGCACCATCGACTTGAGCTGCTCATCCTCGTCGAACGCGCCCATAACTATATTCTGCTGACAGCAATATTGCGTAAAATAATATTGAAAGAAAGGCTCCTGCCGTTTCTCAAAGCAGTAATCCCACAGCTCCTCGACCTGAGGCAGCTGCTCCCTGCTGACAACCGTGTATCTCATTATTTGCTCACCCGATCATAACGTTATACTTCTTCACCATGAACTCAGGATGCAGCGCTTCCTTCGCCGCACGCAGTCCCGGCTTGCCCATATCCTCCTCACGGTTCAGATACTTCACATCCGTCCACGCATGCGCCGCAAATTCCTTCGTAATCGCCGTGTACAGGCCGCGCACATCATGGTTGGCCTTCTCGACGTGCAGCACCGCTGTATCATCATTAATCTTCTTGCCAAAGCTGAACGCCTGAATCTTGCCGTCGAAGCGGATTGCGCCACCGCGCAGCTCCAGCTGCTCAAAGCTCAAAAAGGCCTCCTGAATTGCATACTTTTCGCACAGCAGCGAGCTGTCCTCGTGCATATGCTCGTCGCACCACTGCTCGCCAAAGTTCAGGCATTCCATCATATTGTCCAGCGTAATCGGCTCATAGGTATAATCAGGATGCGCCTTCACAAAAGCGTTGTAATGGTTCTTCTGGCCGTGCAGCTTGCGTCCGGACAGCGTCGCCAGCTTCTCCTGCAGATAAACATAATCCCAGTTATCGCGGTCTTCAACGAAGGTCAGCTCCGGCATAACGCGCTCGAAGCGCTCCTTCGTAAAATCATAGATGCCGTGCATCTCAAACGGTTGGCCGCCGTGCTCCTCGCGCAGCTCCTGCATCAGCAGCGGCAAATCCTCGTCGCGGCCGCCGAATGGCTGGATATAAAAATCAACATCGTTGCGCTTAACCTTCAGCAGCAAAAAATCATGCGCCTGCTCCCAATAAATATGGTAGCAGTCACGCCATACAAACAAATTAGAAAAGGCGCACTCGCTGCCATATTGATGCGCTTTCGATATATAGCTTTCAAACAAAGGCTTCTGTGCCAATGTTACTGGTTTAAATTCTAAAATCTGGATAACCCCCTAAATTTAACTTTAACGTCAGTATATTATATCACACCTGCATCTGCTTGCGGTGAATTCACCGCACTTTTAACAGGAACTTCACAAACGGAGAACTGTTTTCTTTTAGTTAGCATAATGTATTTTTGCTCTTTTGTAAAGTACGCACTTTAAGGCAACTAGGTTACCAAAACGAAACCAGAAAAGGAGCCTCTCCACTGAGAAGCTCCTCTGAGCAAATCAAAATTTTCCTATGCGCAAAAATACCTGCCGTGCCAGCCAAATGCCGATAAACGCGGTCACCAGCTGCGGCACGCTCATGCCAAACATAATCGTTTTACGCAGCGCCGGATTCGGCAGCGCCACAATATTCACCACGCACCAGGCAGCCACGCCCATGAGCACAGCCTTCGCCAGCGGCGGCAAAAAAAGCGCCAGCCTGCGATTAGCGGAAAACAGCTGCAGCAGCACCACGAACAGCACATTGCCTGCCCAAATGACAGGAATGAGCAGCGGCAGCAGCACCTGCCCCTGCAGATATGCCGTAAGCGGCAGCAGCAGAGCCAGCAGCAAAGCTGTGCCTAAACCGCTAAGCTTCCAGGTCAGGACCAGCATCATGTGCACCAGCGAGCCTATCACGAAAGTCGATACAGGCTGCGGCAGCGGCAAAACCAGCCGCACAGCCTGCAAAGCCAACGCCAGTGCAATGAGCATTGCTCCTCGCGCCAGCCTTCTGTTATTCATGATGAGCAGGGCACTCCTTCGCTACGAAATCCATGTAAGCAGCCTGCAGCTTCTGTACCAGCTCGCCCGGCTTGCCGTCTGCAACAAAGCTGCGGTCAATCTTCGTCACCGGCATAAACTCGCAGCGCGGGCCGCAGATGAACGCCTCGTCTGCCTTCAGCGCAAACTCCTTATCAAAGGCACGCTCAATAATCTGCAGGTCGAGGTCCTTCGACAGACGCTCTACCAGCAGGCGGCGCGTAATATTTTTGTGGATAAATTTATCCTGCGGATGCGTCCAGAGCACGCCGTCCTTATAAATGAAGAAGCTTGCTTCGGTAGCTTCGGTAATCTTGCCGTCGCGCACGAACAGCGCATCAAAGGCTCTGCCGACAGCAGCCTTCTGCTTAGCCAGCACCTCCGGCATACGGTTCAGCGTATTGACATCGCATCTAGCCCAGCGGTCGTCCTCCACCGTGATGATGTTCACGCCCTTAGCGCGCTTCTCAGCCAGCGCCGCACGGTCCACCGGCACAGTGTACATCGTCAAATGCGGAATGCTCGGCTCCGGATAAGCCAGGCCATAGGCACCGCTGCCACGCGTAACCTGCGTATAAACCTCGCAGTCCTGCTCGCCGGTTGCAGCCAGCAGGCTTTCATGAAACTCCACCAGCTCCTCAATCATGTATACGCCAGGAATTTTCATAGCAATAACAGAATCAAAAAGATTGTTCATGTGCGGCAGCAGCGCAAAGCAGCGTCCGTTGTAAACCGGCACGATTTCGAAAACGCCGTCGCCAAAATTATGGCCGCGGTCATTAACATCAACAAAGGCCTCCTGCTCCGGCATAACCTCGCCATCAACCAGCACTAATTTTTCTTGCATTTCACTCATATGAATTCCTCCATCATTCCGCCAGCGGCGAAACTTCTTTATTTTAGTAAAAAAATCACCTTACGGTCACATATTCCCGCCGTTTTATTGTATAATAAAATTATAAGATAAAGCACAGGATATACTATATTATTATACACCATGTCTGCTGCTTTTGGCAAAATTTATCGTAAAGGAGCTACGCAATGTCCCATCTACCAACTATCATCACCGACCTGAGCATGATTCTGCTCGTCGCCGGTATCACTACGATTCTTTTTAAAAAGATTAACCAGCCCCTGGTTCTTGGTTATATCGTCGCCGGCTTCATCACAGGACCAAACTTCAACTTTTTTCCGACCATAGCAGACAGCACGAATATCAACGCCTGGTCCGAAATCGGCGTTATCTTCCTGCTCTTCGCCCTCGGTCTGGAGTTCAGCTTTTATAAGCTCAAAAGTGTCGGCGGTACTGCCGGCATCGCGACAGCCGTAGAAATCGGCGGCATGCTGCTCGTCGGCTACGCTGCAGGCTCGCTGCTCGGCTGGAATCATATGGACAGCCTCTTCCTCGGCGGTATGCTCGCCATGTCGTCCACGACTATTATCATCAAAGCCTTCGATGATTTAAAAATGCGTGCGCAGCGCTTCACCGAGGTTGTATTCGGCATCCTCATCGTCGAGGATATCGCGGGCATCATCATGATGGTGCTGCTCGCAACGCTGGCGGTTGCGACGACGAACGTGTCCTCTATTGAGCTCCTGCTCAGCATTGGCCGTCTGGTGTTCTTCCTCGTGCTTTGGTTCGTGCTCGGCATGTACCTCGTCCCCAGCTTCTTCAAGTGGGCGCAGCGCTTGATGAATGACGAAACTCTCGTCATCGTCGCTATCGGCCTGTGCCTCGGCATGGTTGTGCTGGCAACGCACCTCGGCTTCTCCTCCGCGCTCGGCGCCTTCATCATGGGCTCGCTGATTGCCGAAGCGCCTAACGCTGAAAAAATAGAGCATCTTATCGCGCCCATCAAAGACCTTTTCGGCGCTGTCTTCTTCGTCTCCGTAGGCATGCTGGTAAATCCTGCGCTGCTGCTTGAGCAGGCGCTGCCTATCTTCGTGCTCGTCGTAGCGACCATCATCGGCAAGCTTATTTTCTCCACGCTTGGCGTGCTGGCCTCCGGCAAAAGTCTGTCGACCTCTATTCACTGCGGCTTCAGCCTGGCGCAGATTGGTGAATTTTCCTTCATCATTGCCTCCCTGGGCATGAGCCTTGGCGTTATCAGCAGCTTCCTCTATCCGATTATCGTTGCCGTTTCTGTTATCACCACCTTCACCACGCCGTTCTGCATCACTGCCGCCGAGCCTGCCTATAACAAGCTGGTCAGCATCCTGCCAAAGCGTGTCGTAAGCTGGCTCAACCGCTATACAGACAACGATGTAAGCACCGGCAAGGACAAGGATTGGAAGAACCTGCTCTATATTTATGTGATTCGCATGATGATTTTCAGCACGCTGCTCTTGGCGGTTGCCATCAGCTCCAGCATGTATTTGCAGCCCTATCTGGCATATACGCTGAAGCTTCCCTATGCTAACATCATCACAGCAGCTCTTACGCTCATCATCATGGCCCCGATTCTGCGTGCCGTGCTCATCAACCGCGCCGGCAACGCCGATTTGTTCTCCAAGCTGTGGTTCAAAAAGCGTGCCAACCATCTGCCGCTGCTGATTCTGCTCTTCGGCAAAATGCTCATCGCCTCCGCTGCGATTTATTTCATCTTCAATACCATCCTTGGCCTGCATGGTCTGCTGGCCTGCCTCGGCGTGCTCATCGTCGGCTACGTGATTTCCACCTCCGACTGGCTCATGAGCGAGTACCTGCGCATCGAATCGCGCTTTCTCGTAAATCTTAACGAAAAGCATATGCGCAAGCACCGCGAAGCCGCCGGCAACTGCGACAGCCAATGGTTCGACGCGGATTTGCAGCTTGCTTATTACATGGTAGAGGAAAACTCTCCAGTCGCAGGCAAGAGCCTCAAAACGCTTGACTTCCGTCAAAACTATGGCTGCAACGTGCTGCAGCTGTCCAATCAGCACCGCACGGTCGACATGCCGGGCGCAGAGCAGATTGTCACGAGCAACGACACCCTGCTGCTCATCGGCACCGCTGCACAGCTGCAGATTTTCGACGGCGCTGTAAAACAGCGCAAGCTTGGCGTGCAGCAGCTGCAGCCGCCGCAAAGCCTGCGCCAGTTCATGCTCGCCAGCCATATGCAAAAGCCGGAGCAGCAGTTCCTGTCGCTGGCCATCACCATCGACAAGCATTCGCCGCTTTTGGGCACCTCGATGAAGGACGCGCAGCTGCGTAACAAATGGAGCTGCCTCGTCATCGGCCTCGAGCGTGGCGCCTTCACCATCACCAACCCCCACGTATCGCTGACGTTTGAAGAGAACGATTTGCTCTGGATACTGGGCAAGCAAAAGATGATGAACACCTTGATTAGAGAAGAGATTTTGTAAAATATACGCAAACCAAAAGAGCACGCCCAACGTCATCGGCGTGCTCTCTTTTTGTTGCTTTTAATCTCTTCTGAACAAATCTCTGGTATAAACCTTCTCTTCAACATCGTCCAGGCAGCTATCATAGCGGTTAGCGATAATCGCCTGGCTGTCAGCCTTGAACTTGTCGAGATCGTTTTCTACAACGCTGCCAAAGAAGGTGCTGCCATTCTCCAGCGTGGGTTCATAGATAATAACCTTCGCGCCCTTGGCCTTAATGCGCTTCATAACGCCCTGAATGCTGCTCTGACGGAAGTTGTCGGAGTTAGATTTCATCGTCAGGCGGTATACGCCGATAACAGGCTCATGGCCTTCCTTTTGCGCATCGTATTCAGCGTTCGCTTCATAGCCACCCGCAATCTCCAGCACGCGGTCAGCGATAAAGTCCTTACGCGTTCTGTTGCTCTCAACAATTGCTTCGATGATATTTTCCGGTACATCTGCATAGTTTGCCAGCAGCTGCTTCGTATCCTTCGGCAGGCAGTAGCCGCCATAGCCAAAGCTAGGGTTGTTGTAGTGGCTGCCAATACGCGGGTCGAGGCACACGCCGTTGATAATCTGCTGCGTGTTCAGGCCCTTCATCTCAGCATAGGTGTCAAGCTCATTGAAGTAGGAAACGCGCAGCGCCAGATAGGTGTTGCTGAACAGCTTAACTGCCTCTGCTTCGGTAAAGCCCATGAACAGCGTATCAATATCCTCTTTAATCGCGCCCTCCTGCAGCAGACCGGCAAAGGTGTGCGCAGCCTTCACAAGGCGCTCATCCTCGAGGTCGGTGCCGACGATAATGCGGCTCGGATAAAGGTTATCATACAGCGCCTTGCTCTCACGCAGGAACTCAGGGCTGAAGATAATGTTCTTGCTGCCGGTTTTCTCGCGGATGCTCTTGGTGTAGCCAACAGGAATCGTGGATTTGATAACCATGATAGCGTTCGGATTGTACTCCATAACCAGCTTGATAACCGCTTCAACTGCGCTTGTATCGAAGAAGTTCTTCTTGCTGTCATAATTTGTCGGTGCAGCGATGATGACGAACTCTGCATCCTTATAAGCCAGCTCTGCATCCAGTGTAGCAACAAGGTTCAGCTCCTTCTCTGCCAGATATTTTTCAATATAATCGTCCTGAATCGGGGAAAGCTTTTTGTTAATTAATTCAACCTTCTCCGGGATAATGTCAACAGCCTTAACCTCGTTGTGCTGCGCGAGCAGCGTAGCAAGAGAAAGGCCAACGTAACCGGTACCGGCAACTGCAATTTTCATCTTTATATCTCCTTTATAATTAAATTAGCAATGATAGAATTCCTTATACCATTCAGCAAACTTACGCAGACCTTCACGCAGCGGCGTGCTCGGCTTAAAGCCAAAGTCGCGCTCCAGCGGCGTAGTATCCGCATAGGTCACAGGCACATCGCCAGGCTGCATCGGCACGAGCTTTTTATGCGCCTCGAAGTCATAATCCGCAGGCAGCACACCTGCACGCAGCAGCTCCTCCTGCAGAATCGTCACAAAGTCCAGCAGATTCTCCGGATGGCTGTTGCCAATGTTGTACACCTTGTACGGCGGCAGCGGCAAACCATCCTCGCCCATCTTGCGCTCCGGCGGTGCCTGCATCACGCGCTTTACGCCCTCGACAATATCGTCGACATAAGTAAAATCGCGCTTGCAATTGCCATAGTTGAAAATCTCAATCGTCTTGCCAGCCAGCAGCTTGTTTGTAAAGCCAAAGTACGCCATGTCCGGACGGCCTGCAGGACCATAAACCGTGAAGAAGCGTAAGCCGGTAGACGGAATATTGTACAGCTTGCTATAGGCATGCGCCAAAAGCTCGTTAGATTTCTTGGTCGCTGCATAAAGCGAAACAGGATTATCCACCTTATCATCAGTGGAATACGGTACTTTTTTGTTCGAGCCGTAAACGCTGGAGCTGGAAGCGTAAACAAGATGTTCTACGCCGCTCGCACCGTCGTCGTAGGAATGACGGCAGGCCTCCAGAATGTTGTAAAAGCCAATCAAGTTACTTTCAATATATGCATCAGGATTTGTGATAGAATAGCGCACGCCAGCCTGCGCCGCCAGATTCACCACGATGCTCGGCTTGTAATCGGCAAAAATTTTGTCGATAAGCGCTTTGTCAGCAAGATTTCCCTTAATGAATACCCATTCAGAATCAGCATGCTCCGCAGCGCATTTATCCAGCTGCTGCAGGCGATATTCCTTAATGGATACGTCATAATAGTCGTTCATATTGTCCAGACCGATGATTTTCACCGGGGACAGGGAACGCAAAAGCTCCAGTACAAGGTTGCTGCCGATGAAGCCGGCCGCACCAGTAACTAAAATTGTCTGCATGATATACCTCTTTTCAGTAGTAGCGTACCCGAATTAAACTCCGAGGTTAAAATTCAAAATACTAAACTTTTTATCACTATATATATTTTAATATGGATATTTTAAAAGTCAAGAGAAAAAAAGGACGCAGGCCCTGCTTGTCGCATTTTTTAGCCTGCACAGACAAAAAAGCCCGCCAGTGTATTAGCCAGATGACTTAATACCTTAGCGGGCAAATTCATTATTTTTATTACAGTTTTTCAACAACAACCCTGCATCTTTTCTTATAAAAGGCAATGCCATAAAAGAGCATTTGATTGCGTCCTTCATTCTTTAGATATTCAGCATATCTTCGTTCCTTAATCTGAGCAAGTGCCTTTTCACAGGCCTTAGCTAAACCAGCAGCCTCTCTTGCATACTTCAGCTCAAGAATCATCCCTGCATCAGCATCTTCAGTCTCCACTATGATATCAGCAAAGCCTTCGCCTGCTTCCACATTAGATTTTACCAGCCAGCCAGAATTACCTGCCAAAAGCCCTACCAAAAATGTATGGTAGACGTTTTCCTTTTCGGCAGCCTTCAAGTCAAAGACGCTGATAGAATTACTGAGCATATTATTCAAATATTTTTCTATCACTTCTGCATCGCCAGCTTTAAACGCTGACCAGCAGGCAGTCAGCTGCTCTGTATTGCTTAAAACAGCATCCTTAAACCATTCTTGAATTTGCAGCTTATAAACCTCCCTGATTTCCCTATTAGGAATCACCAATTTATAAGCCCCCTGCGCCGTCATGCCGGCCTGCGTCAAATAACCGGTCGTAAACAGCACGCTCCAAAGATTATCGATGCCATTATCAATTTCATCATAAGTTAATTCCAAGCGCACATGCTTTTCAATCGACTCCCCGGAAACCAAGCGCTCAATTTCGTCTCTTGTAGTTTTATTGGCTTTATTAATAAAGCGCTTCACCAGCTCATTACCGCTTGTATTAATCCAATAGGCCTGCGGTTCAGCATCAGGCTGACCAAGCAATCTATCCACGTGATTAATCACATCCCACGGACAATAAACATCGACCTCGCCAAAACGATAGCCATCATACCACTCCTTGGTTTCCGCAAGATGCTCCTCCAAATTATATACATGCAAAAGCTGCTGCACTTCCGCATCAGTAAAACCAAATTGCTCATCAAAGCGAGCATCGGTAATAGAAAGCACCTTAAAATTATTCAGGCCGGTAAAAATACTCTCCTTAGAAACACGCAAGCATCCTGTCAAAACAGCAAACTGTATAAACTCATTCGTCTTTAGCGTTTCGCCAAACAGGCCACGAATAAGCGCCACCATTTCCCGGTAATAACCATGCTGAAACGCCTTATCCAAGGGAACATCGTACTCGTCGATAAGGATAAGCGTTTTCTGACCATAATGCTTATACAAAAGCTCCGACAGCTTTTTCAATGCAAAACGAAGGCTTATAGCCGCTACATCCGCACCATGCAAAGACAATAAATCGCGATACATTGCCTTATCATCAGCATCCAAGTTATCGCTATGCATTAAAAACTTGAAGCGTCTGGCTTCACTCTCAATCAGCTCGGCCAGACAAAACCGCGCCTCAGAAAAGGTCAGGCCGTCTACACCCTTCAACGAAAGAAATATAACAGGGAACTTTCCCATGTATTCTTCACAAAGCTGCTTGTTCTGGGAAATGTAAAGGCCATCAAACAGCGTCTTATCTGTTTCTATATCAAAAAAATAACGGAGCATGCTCATATTAAGAGACTTGCCAAAGCGCCGTGGTCTGGTAAAAAGATTTACCTTCCCCCACTTTGCCAGAAGCTGTTCAATTAACATTGTTTTATCAACATAGTAAAAACCAAGCCGGCGTATTTCCTGAAAATCCTCAATGCCAACCGGTAGTTTCAATGCTAGTGTCATATCTTACACGCCCCCTCCAAAGCAACGCTGCAGTTCATATCTATCTTGATTTTACCATCCGGACGCTTAAATAGCAAGCTTACACACGCATCCTCCCGCATGTCTATCTGTACCTCTAAGACCTCGTTCATCTTATTCTACATAGCGCTCGCGCAGCAGCTTAATCTCGGCAGCATAGCCTGGCAGCTCGTTCGGCGTCTCCAGATAAAACGGCAGCTTGCGCAGCGCAGGATGATTAATCACCGCAGTCAGCGCCTCCAGGCCAATATTTCCGGCACCGATGCACGCATGGCGATCCTTATGGCTGCCGCAGATGTTCAGACTGTCATTTAAATGCACAGCCTTAAGCCGCTCCAGACCAATCAGCTTATCGAACTGCTCCAGCACGCCGTCGAGGTCATGCACAAGATCATAGCCGCCATCAAAAACGTGACAGGTATCAAGACATACACCCATTTTTTCATTTAGCTGCACCCTGTTCAAAATCTCCGCCAGCTCCTCAAAGCTGCGTCCAACCTCTGTGCCTTTGCCTGCCATCGTCTCCAAAATCACCGTCGTATGCAGCTCCTTGTGCAGCACGCGGTTCAGCAGAGCGGCAATCTTTTCGATGCCCAGCTCCGCGCCCTGCTTGACGTGGCTGCCAGGATGAAAGTTGTACATATTCCCTGGCACATATTCGAGCATTGCCAAATCGCCCTCCATAACCATCTGCGCAAACTCCAAAAGCTTCGCATCTGCTGCGCAGGGATTCATCGTGTAGGGAGCATGTGCCAGAATCGGCGCAAAGCTATGCTCCCGCATCAAAGCGTTCAACGCCGCAACATCCTCAGGCTTCACCGCCTTCGCCTTGCCGCCGCGCGGATTACGCGTAAAAAATTGAAATGTATCGGCGCCAATCGACAGCGCCGTCTTCCCCATCGCCAAAAAGCCTTTAGATGAGGATAAGTGACAACCTATATGTAACATGCTGAATCTCCTTGTATTTTATTTGGAAGTGCTAAAATGTAATATCAATGCTTTGATTTCAGTATGTCACCAAGGCAGTGATTTGTCAACCTTTTCAAGATAGCAGCAACGCTAACAGCATTCCTATATGCTATTATCAGAATTTTCTCTTGACTATACGCTATTTTTACGCTATAATTACTACAACGATTCAACATTTACAACTATATAAGCAGGACCTCTCGACTTACGTCGTTAGTATTAAGCTATTGATTGAACTTTAGCTTTTAGCAGTACCTATGGTGCTCGGAGATTCCGAGCGCTATGTGTACTGCTTTTTTGTTTTTTTGGCGTATTTCTTGCACGCAATATATCCTGACAAACTGTCAGTTTATATATTTTCAAACACAAATGTGTTATAATTAATGAAAGGAGTTCTTCTATGGGAACCAAAGACACTACTCAAAAGCGTTTAGAAGACTATGAGGATATCTTTGCGGATATCAGCAACGTCCTTCTCTACGATGGCGAAGACGTTATCAAGGAAAACGAACTTGAAACCGTCACTGCCAAAGACACCTACACCGTTGAACAGCAAATCCACGAGGTTGAACGTGATGTAGCCAAAAGGTGGCGTCACCACTCTCTGCAAATCTCTTTAATCGGCTTGGAGAATCAAACTGATCCTGACTACAAAATGCCTCTGCGCGTCATCTGCTATGATGGTGCGTCCTACCGAGCACAGCTTAACGCAGATGAGTCTAAGAAAACTTATCCTGTAATTACGCTCGTGCTTTATATGGGTACAGAAAAGCACTGGACTGCTCCGAAACAGCTCACTGACTGCTTTAAGTATGATGAAAGACTAAGCAAGTTTATCAGTAATTATAAGATTAATGTCGTTGAACTTGCCTGGTTAAGTGATGAGCAGATCATGAAATTCAAAACAGAGTTCCGAAATTTCGTTGAGCTGCTGCGCGATACTCGTCTTGGCAGAAAGCCGCAATACTCCCCTATCCAGCTCAAGCATGTACATGAGCTTTTGCAGCTTATGCGCGTTATGAGCGGTAACGATGAATACGAACAGTTATTAAACCAGACTACAAATAATCTTAAACATAACAAACTCAAAGGAGATGAACTCACTATGAAAAAGATTGTATCGCTTGGTTTTGATGAAGCTAGAGCTGAAGCTAAAGCCGAAGGTAGAACTGAAGGTATGGCTGAAGGCAAAGCCGAAGGTAGAGCTGAAGAAAAATTTGCTACTGTTAAGCGTATGCTCAAGCGTGGCAAAAGCTCCCTCGCCGATATTGCCGAAGATACGGATCTGCCTTTAGACACTATCAAAAAGATTCAGGCTGAAATGCAGGCTGTGTAAAATAATCTAGTACTACTCCCCCGCCGCACGCTCCGCGTGCGGTTTTTTGCGTTCCACCCAAACGGAAAGCGGCAGCTACGCCCTAGCGCGCAGCTATCATCTAAAACTTAGAAACTTTTTCTTCTACTTTACTTCCATCCTGATAAAACTCAACCAAGATTTCTTCGTTTTTTAAATCTATCTCATAGTATATTCCTAGTTTATATCTATAAATGTAACGGTTATTGATAAAAACATCCTGTTTTGTAAGCTGCATTAGCCGTTCTCGATCATTTTCTCTGCTTAACTTTTTAGCCCTGCTCTTTTTCATTTCAAGAGCTATTAAATTATCGGGTCTAGCTTGCCCACGACTATGAACTATAATGTCTGTGAAAATACGTTTCAACGTACCTTCATTATCAGGTAGCAGCTTTATACATTTTTCCTTCTTTCCCAGCTTATTGAACTCAACATCGGCGTAATAATTATTATACCCATTCATCTCAAGCTGCTTATTAAGCTCATACATTAAAGCTCCACACCAGCAGCGTTCAGACAACTTTCCTTCCAGCAATGCCTTATGATTTTTCAAAAAAGCTTTATGAGCTGCCCAGAACAGCTCTTTTAAACCATCAAAATTTATTTTTGGCTTTCTTGTGCCTATCATAATAGTTCATCCCCTATAATCTATCTCACTATAATCGCTTAATTTGTTTTGGCAATTTTCTGTTTTTATTTTAGAAACTAAGCTTTAGCTTATGACTTTCTACTATCCAAAGAATGGTGGAGGCTGAGGATTCGAACCTCTTAGGTGATGTACATTTATGCTATATGCGTTCTTGATTAGCTTGAGAGCCCCCACAAGCACCTATACCCACAGCTAAGCAACTATTTAATGTAAAAAATACACCCATGATAACACCCCCAGTAATGTTTAATTTAATTAAAAACCTTTTTGACGAGTGTATCATATACTCTGCATTAATCATACTAATTAAACAACCAATGAGCGCATATAATGTCTTGTTAAACTTTTCTATTGATATACCCTTCTGTAGCATTCTCCCTATGCTTAATAATATACGGATTGCCAAACACGATAGAATGACTAGGTACGTCACAATTTACGTAGCAATTAAGCGCGATTAAAACATCATCTCCAATAGTTATATTACCAACTATTGCTGCATTGATACCAATCCAAACCATCATTTATAATTCGTTGTATCGAATTGTTCCAAAAGAAAAAATATTCTTTTTATATTGATTGGTTTTTCCATGAAACTCACATTCTACTTAAGCATAATAGTATGCTATTATTAAATAAAATTTTCAGCTTTAAAGTGAATGTTTTTTATGTTTATATGTTGTTTAGCAACACATTTAAATTTTTTAGGATCAAATATCGCATAATTAATTCCACCTTCATTTATAGTACTCTTATACTTTATTCCATCATAGCCAAGGTTCTTTATATAATCAGCAATATACTGAGTTGGTACATAATCTATGTCTTTGTCAAACCTTCTCATAGGTTTAGAAATCTCTTTTGCTATTTGCTTGATAGCTTCTATATTTATTGCAAACCATGTAAGTTCAACATCCTCATATTGAAAAGGAGTTATGCTATCCAAATGACATAAATCAATAATATTTAATGGCACTACGTTTTCAAACTCGCCCAAAGTCACATGATCATAAACTCTAGCCCGTACTTCATGAAAAGTAGTTATATCGCTATCAGCCAAATATAAACACGGGATACCTTCAGAATTAATTCTTCCAGCAGAAGCAACATTTTCAGGCGGAGCACCTATATCCTTATCGTCTTTATATCCTATATCATAATGTGCTGCATCACATATCCTTGCGCGAAATAATAATAGTTCATTGCTAGGAATTTCTAGGTTTAAAAACTTTAGCAGTTCCGTTAATTGCTCAACATTAACTTCTGATGAATGAAATCTATTATGATATTTAATATCATCGCAAAATTCTTTCCAGCTATATTTTTTCAATATGCCAGATTGATTCATATATTTTTCATCTAAAAATTCTCTAATTATAACATTTTCAGTAAAAATCTGCGGATTTTCATCTAATTTCGCATGACATATAGCCTTTAAAATTGTCTCTATATCGCTACTAGATACACTAAACATATTCCATTTTTCCAAAACATCATACAGGCTAGCGGAATATTTTTCTACTCCGTGAATATGCTTCACAGAACTAACAGGTGTGAACAAATCTAAAATTTGTTCGAAATAAGGCAATAATTCCTCATCTATGTGGCTATCATATATATATTGATTCCCCAAATTTGTTATTTCGCAAGTTCCTAAATTTTTTAAGGAATCAACTATAGATTGGAATGTCTTATCAGAGAAACAGTTCGATCCTATTTTCATTTTGTTTCTCCCAAACGTTTACTCATTAATTCCAAATGATGCATAATAGAACATTTTTTGACCACTCCTAAGCCAGGATATCTACCTGTATCACAATAATCATAGAACGCTTTTAATCCCCTAGTTTCTTGAACATTATGTTCTGTGCACCAAGGCTTTATTTTCGCAACAGCCTCACCAAATTTACCAGGAGTATCCTTATTGTCAATATTATTTTCCGAAACAAAATGATGTACTCTTAAATCATCCTTAGAGCTTAAATAGACTATGTGAATAGCTACTGCCTTAGGTGCAAATCCAGATTCGCTATATTCTGAACCTACTATGGAATAATCAGAAAAACCTTTATAGTCTTCTTTACCATATTCCCTATGCCAATCAGAAAAAAATTCATCTATGTTGTTTTGGTAGTCAACATTGCGCTTTTGCTTAATAAACGAATCTTCTAAGATAATTTTTTCACCTTTAACACTTCTCTTGATACTTCTTCTATCAGGAATTATTGTATATACCGGATTTTCGTTTTTATAAGCTTCTAAATAATTACTTATATCATCCACAGAATCAATTATCGCAATACTATTTTGCATGTCATTAAAAACGCCTTTGTTATTATCCTGAAATAAATACGCCTTTATGACATTACCTTTATCTAATTCAATTTTTAATTTTCCATACAGTGAATTTTCATCTGATTTCTCTCCATCCATACTTACTGGATAAGCACCCACAGATGGATTTTGGACAAAAACAAGTTTATGATTTTTCTCATTAAATAACTCTACTGTTTTTAAAAGTGAGGAAGATAGCTTGACAGGTTCAATTATAGGTACAATATTATCCCCTATTAAATCATTTTCCAATAATTCTCTCAATGCAAGCAATTCAAATTGTCTGCCGCGTAAAAAAGGACAATACATATTATACACCTCCACACTTTTGCCTTAAATAAAAGTCAAGATTTTTATAATCTTCTTGACTAAAATTCAGAAAGTATACTAAAAATTTTAATTCTATAGGAACTTTACTAAATTCATTTTTCGTCACTTTTACTCGTTTTTTTAGGAGTCTTAAGAAATTACTATATATATAATCAATAGGAATTTTTAAGAATTCTTTTTTACATTCGCTATAATGATTGAACGAATTACTTTTTGGCAAATTGCCAAAATAATTCATCAAAATACTTTGATATTCTTCCTTTCTCAAAATCGAAAATATAGTTTCTTTGCTTAATCTATTTCTATATGCTTCAGGCTTCTTTGCAGTGCTAATGGCTCCATTCTTCTTAATATAATATATTCCTACAGGTTTCCTCAGATTAGCTATTAGCTTTTCTATTGCTTCTAGATTCTCCTCATAGGTAACCACAGCTACATGATCAAAAGCAAGATAGTAATCATTTATTTGAGATTCCAGGCGCTCCAAATTATCTAGTTCTGTCTTAATTTCATAAACCACTGCTTTACCATTTATCATTAAGAAATCAGCTTTAGAATTAGCTATAGGCAATTCAGTTAAAGCTGTAGTAGTATTAACACTATGAACTCCTAACAAAAGCTTGTTAAACAACGTATTTTTATAGTAATATTCATTTCTGTAACTCTTCTTTAAAACATCGTATATATGCTTAAATAAATCGCCATATGATTTATCATTCAACTCATATTGCTGTACAATATAATTTAAATTAGCATTTTCTCTAGCAGAAACTATATCCCTAAGAACATTTCGAGTGAATATTTTATTTAGTATGCTCATGTTTTTCATAATTTCAAATTCACTCTCCTATAGTTTTTAGTGAAAATCTTCAAAAAATCTTTTTTAGTATAATATAAGCTAAGCATATTGTACACCAAAAACAAAGTAAACGTCAAATAAAATCACGACTTACAAGTTGCATTAGCACATAGCAATGAAGTTATTTCATAAAAGGCTAGCGTACGCCCCGCACGCTAGCCTTTACTCCTTATTTACCTATTCCCATACATCTTCTCATAATAATTCTGATACTCGCCATTAATGATATCCTTCCACCACTTCTGGTTCTCAAGGTACCATTTAATGGTCTTTTTAATGCCGTCAGCGAACTTCGTTTCCGGCAGCCAGCCCAGCTCATTATGAATCTTCGTCGGATCAATTGCGTAACGCATATCGTGGCCTTTGCGATCTGTTACGTGCTTAATCAGGCTCTCCGGCTTGCCTAATTCTTTACAAATCAGCTTTACGATATCAATATTGCGCATCTCATTATGACCGCCGATATTATACACCTCGCCTACTCTGCCCTTATGAATAATCAAGTCAATCGCCTTGCAGTGATCCTCAACATACAGCCAATCGCGTACATTCAAGCCTTCGCCATAAACAGGCAGCGGTTTATCTGCCAAAGCATTGGCAATCATCAGCGGAATAAGCTTTTCAGGGAAGTGATACGGTCCGTAGTTGTTGCTGCAGCGAGAAATTGTCACAGGCAAGCCATACGTTCTATGATAAGCCATAACGAGCAGGTCTGCGCCAGCCTTGGAGGAAGAGTACGGACTGCTAGTATGAATCGGCGTTTCCTCCGTGAAGAACATGTCAGGTCTATCTAGCGGCAAATCACCATAAACCTCATCGGTAGATACCTGATGATAGCGCTTGATGCCATACTTACGGCAGGCATCCATCAAGGTTGCCGTGCCCATGATGTTCGTCTGCAAGAAGATGCCAGGATCTTCAATAGAGCGGTCAACGTGCGACTCAGCAGCAAAGTTTACCACGATATCAGGCTTCTCTTCTTCGAAAAGCTTATTCACTGCTGCTCTGTCGCAGATATCTGCCTTTACAAAGCGAAAGTTTGGATTATCCATTACAGGCTCCAACGTCGAAAGATTGCCTGCATAGGTCAGCTTATCCAGACAGATAATGCGGTAGTCCGGATACTTTTTCAGCATATGAAAGATAAAGTTGCTGCCAATGAAGCCAGCACCACCAGTTACGATAATGTTCATGTTTAACACCTCACCAAATTATTTAGCCAATTCGCATCTTATTTTTTTCACTGTTTCCTTAATCTGCTTTTTATTAATAAGCGCATATATTAAATAAACAGCCAAATAAATCAAAATCCCATAAGTACTTTCATGTACATTAATAAAAATAAAACTAGAAACAACTATAAGTTCTTCAATATAATCTTTACGTAATTCCAATGACAAAAGCTTTTCTATAAAATACTCAGCTAATAATAATCTAAATGCAAAATTAATAACTATTGATAAAATAGCAAGTTTAAGATTATGAAAAAGCAATACAGTAACATAAGTCATTAATAAAGCAAAAACTACAGAAACAAAATTGATTTTTAACATTAACGCTTCTTGCCTTAAACTTTTCAGATATGTATTAACAAGCATCTGTAATTTGCTTTCAAACACACAAATTGGCAATAACAGTCCCATGTATACTAAACTATCACTATACTTAGGTAACCAATATAACAAAAGTATCTTTAAAGGGTAATATGTTATAAGCATAGCTAGTAGAGAGTATGATAAAATATTTCTCAACAATACGTATATTTCTGCCAGCCTGTCTTGATTAATCCTTTTTAGTATAGGAAATAATACAATACTAACAGCCGAAATAAATACCATTAAAAAATTTGATATGTTTAAAGTCAACGATACTTTGCCAAAAGTAACTATATCCCATTCCTGCGATATGCCAAAGCGAATAATTCCTAAAATTAACATACCTGCTATGTTAGCTAACATCAACTTGCAGCCAACACTAATATTCTTACTTGCTTCTATTATAGAATTAGATAATTTATCTTTTTCTCCCCATACCAAACCTCTAATAGAATAAATGCTGTAACACATTAATATCAAACTACTAGCTAAATTTATGTAAATGATTTCGTCGTACATTGTTTTCTGAAATATTATGCAGAAAAGTATTAATGCAATAGTTATAATTCTGTCTCTTATACACATCTGACGCTGCCG
>ERZ1026901.313-NODE-313-length-42145-cov-17.698978_pt1 | contig 42145 bp, 25 predicted proteins | sample MGYA00380179_ERZ1026901 | MGnify/ENA primary metagenome ERZ1026901 (study PRJEB33269, sample SAMEA4719815) | human gut metagenome | biome: human-associated habitat; feature: organic feature; material: feces | place: Cameroon | collected 2013-10 ... | reverse complement strand
CAAGATAGGCGTCGCCCACATGCGCGTCGTAGTCGTAGAGGATGTATTCGCCCTCGTCGTTCGTCGGGTAAACGTCGCTCGCCTGGGCAAAGGCAGCACGGTAGCTATCAGCATCGGCCAGCACGCGACCGCCCTCACGGCGCATGGCGAAAAGGTAGCTATAACGCGGGCCGGGGTCCAGGCCAGCACAACGCGACTTGGTGCAGTTGTAGATCTTCTGATAGGTGCGGCCGCCGATCTCCAGCTCGCCGACGGCAGCGTAAGTACGCGTGGCGTAGTTGATCAGATAGGGGGTATTGGCCGGATAGATGCGATAGTCGCCCTGCACCCATTGGCGCTGGCTTTGAGGCACGCGCAAGAAGTCGTTGCGGGTGAAAAGCAACTTGCCGTCCACCCTGCAGGAGTCGAGCTCGTTGTGGGGACCGATGATGAACATGCCCCAAATGGGGTAGAGGCCATAGGAGCTGCCGATGCCCTCCACCCAATACTCCATCGGAGAGGCGAAGCGGGACTCTTCGTAATACGAGTCAATAGGCGCGATCCCCAGACGGAAATAGCGCTGCCCGTCCACCAAGATGGTGTCGCTCGTCGATACGACGACAAACTCATCCTTGAGCGTGTCATTGAGCTGAAGGTTGAAGTCGAACAAACCTCCTGTCGAGACGCTGCTCACCTTGCGTCCCTCTTCGTGTAGGCCATCAAGAAACTTGCCCTGCCAGTTGACCAGTTTCCAATAAGAAACATCACCCACGAGGGTGTCGCCACTTATCTTGCAGTAGTAGTTTATGTCAGCGCCACGCGGACCATAGACGCTGCGGTAATACCACTCCTTGCCCTCCTGGAGGAAAGGCATAGGCGTTTGCGCCGCAGAGGATCGAAGACCAGGCTGGCCAACGGTCTCTCTTCCGGTTTGCGATACTTGTTGTGCCATACCCGGGAGCAGGGGGCACAGAGTCATAAGAATAGATAGGTAAATCTTCTTCATACTCCAACAATTTAATTTAATAATCTATTTGCTGCTTGCAAATTTACGCAAATTATTCATAACCGCCAAAAATGACGCTCCATTGCACTTCACAACAGCGTTAAACTTTTAATACGGATACATGATAGGCGGTGTCGCTGTATGCGACATTGCCAACAGAGAGAGACACGTTTGAAGTCGGTTGCTCACTTCCAATGTTCACGTTGCTGTTGTGATAAACGGTCAGCTGGGCAGAGGCGTTCATTGCGCCAAACACCAGCATTGATGCCAAAAGTTTTGTTTTCATGTTGTTAAGTTTTATGGCCTTAAGCCAATTAATACCGCAAAGATACGCATAACAAAGCAGTAGCTCATAATAAAAAATAACGGAAATACGGTACTTTTTAACGTACAAACAAAATACACCATATTTTCCTTTGTTTTTACCGCAAAAGTTTATAACTTCGCAGCATTAAAAAACAATCGAAAAAAATGGACCAGCTTATATTTGAAAAAAGAGCCATTTCATCCAAGAAATACACATATTTGCAGTATAGCGTGGCTTCAGCGCTATCTAAATCCTCGTTTTTTTGCATCACAACCATTCAAGACGCAATAGAGTTGTACCCAGATCCTTGGTACGAAATGCACTCACATCGTTTTTACAGCATTTTCTGGTTTCACTCGGGAGAGGGCACCCATATCGTAGATTTTGACGAGTATAATATAGAAAAAGAGTCCATTTTCTTCTTGTCTCCGAAACACCTCCATACCTTCCGTCATCTCAAAGACATCAATGGTATAGGTATTATTTTCACGGAAGACTTGTTATTGCATTTAGACACAGAACTGCTCAATTGCATAAAAGCGAAACTATTCTATCCCATCCATGGCGTATCACATTGCACCCTTCAGGAAAATGCAAAAAGGAAAATAGAACGCTACGCCAAACTTCTACAAGAAGAGTCTGAATCAAACACAAAGGACACTTCGCTAAAAGACAACTTCTTAGCCTCGACTCTGTCACTATTTCTCATTGACATCATAAGATGGGGAGACTGGGAAGAGGCCGGTAAACTAAATGTAAACTCAGACCCTCATCGAACCTATTGGCTTTTTGTCGATTTGGTCGAGAAGAACTTCGCGCAACATCATTCCGTGAAGTTCTACACAGAAGCACTGAGAATTTCGCAAACAACACTTGCAGCACATACTCAACAATATGCAAAAACAAGCCCTTTAAAACTAATCAACGACCGTATTATCTTGGAAGCCAAGCGTATGATTCGCTACAGCGATTTGAGAATAAAAGAGATCGCTTTCGACTTAGGATTCAAGGATGATTCTTACTTCATAAAACTTTTCAAACGAAACGTAGGAATGTCCCCTATTGAGTTTCGGGAAAAAGAGAAATAGCTGAACTTTACATCCTCCGTTTTCGGCAGTTGTCTTGGCGTAAGCGTATCAATCGACATCTATTCTCTCCATTCTCAGTACCGCTTTTTATACTACCTGCCTGGTACTGAAGTGTCACTTGCCTGGTACTGGAGTGTCAGTATGCTTGGACTATAGTGTCACTTACGTTCTACTGGATAGGTTCTCACTTCATTTTCCGGATGGACCATAGACAAACCTTTTCGGGGAAAATAAAAGTATGGTATAACAATAAAAATCCGACCTCGCCACCCCTTGGTGACGGGTCGGATTTTTATTATAATCCCAATAGATCGTCTTTTTACTTGCTCAGACGCTCCTCAAGGTGCTTGCGGATGGTCTGGATGAAGACGAGCGAGTTGACAGCCTTGGCCTCAACGCCCTCCATGAGGTTGACGAGGTCCTTGGTGACGATACCGCTGTTCATCGTGTCGAAGCAAGCGCCCTCCAGCTGGTCGCCGAAGTTGACGAGAGCCTGGATGCCGTCCTTCTCACCACGCTTGCGGAGCGCGCCGCTCCAAGCGAAGATCGTAGCGATCGGGTTGGTGGAAGTCTCCTCGCCGGCGAGGTACTTGTAGTAGTGGCGGGTGACGGTGCCGTGGGCAGCCTCGTACTCGTAGTTGCCATCGGGGCTGACGAGGACAGAGGTCATCATGGCGAGAGAACCGAAGGCGGTAGAGACCATGTCGCTCATGACGTCGCCATCGTAGTTCTTGCAAGCCCAGATGAAGCCGCCCTTGCTGCGTACTACGCGGGCAACAGCGTCGTCGATGAGGGTGTAGAAATACTCCAGGCCAGCCTGCTCGAACTTCTCCTTGTAGCACTCCTCATAGACCTCGTTGAAGATGATGCGGAACTGAGCATCGTACTTCTTGGAGATGGTGTCCTTGGTAGCGAACCAGAGGTCCTGGTGGACGTCGAGTGCGTAGGTGAAGCAAGCGTGAGCGAAGGAACGGATAGACTTATCGACATTGTGCATGCCCTGGATGATGCCCGGGCCGTCGAACTCGTGGATCACAACCTCTTCCTTCTTGCCGCTCTTGCCCTCGAAGACGAGCTTGGCAACGCCAGCCTCTTCGCAGCGCACCTCTACGCCTTTATAGACGTCGCCATAGGCGTGACGGGCGATGGTGATGGGCTTCTCCCAAGAGCGAACCTGCGGCTTGATGCTCGGCAGCTGGATCGGAGCGCGGAACACCGTACCATCGAGGATGGAACGAATCGTGCCGTTGGGGCTCTTCCACATCTGGTGGAGCTTGTACTCGTCCATACGCTGGTGGTTCGGAGTGATGGTGGCGCACTTCACGGCCACACCATACTTCTTGTTGGCGTTGGCAGCGTCGATCGTCACCTGGTCGTTGGTCTGGTCGCGGTAGGGAAGACCGAGGTCGTAGTACTCGCTCTTGAGGTCAACGAACGGAAGGATCAGCTCGTCCTTGATCATCTTCCACAGAATTCGGGTCATCTCATCACCGTCCATCTCAACGATAGGGGTGGTCATCTGAATTTTTTCCATTGCTTTGTAGGAATTTACTTTTTTATTAGTAATTGATTGATTCTTTGATGATATCTTCGTGCTGGCACGTGGCGGGAGGGCCGTCAGGGGCCCGTCCCGCCCGTGGCCAGACAAACATATTTTTTGCTGTTTACTTGTTGTGCTCCTTGTAATAGTTGATCAGGCAACCATCGGCCAGGATGGTGCGCTCGTCCTCGGTGAGGTTCTGGAAGAGCAGGTGGATGGGCTTCACGCCGTTCTTGGTGATGACCTGAGCGTCGATCTCCTCCTTGCCGTCGAGGATGGCCTGGCGGATGCCGGGCACGAAGACCATGTCGCCTACCTCATACTGGAACTCGGTGTCCTTGCTGATGGTGAAGGGCACGATACCCCAGTTGATGCAGTTGCTGCGATAGCGCTTCGTGGCATACTCGTAGCAGATGTTGGCGTCGCCACCGAGCACCTTCTGGCAAGAGGCAGCCTGCTCGCGGGCAGAACCGTCGCCGGGCTTGTTGGCGAAGACGCAGGAACCGAAGGACGTGGTCTCCACGGAGGCGCCGACCTGCTTGAGGGCGGCGAGGATGTGGTCAGAGGCCTTGCCTGCGCGACGGTCGCGGTCCAGCTGCTGGATCTCCTTGCTGCGGCCGACATACTCGGGCACGCGGCGAGAGAGGGCAAACTCAGAGAGGCGGAGCGGGTTGGAACGGTAGCTGGAAGTCTCGCCAGAGGGGATCAACTCGTCGGTCGTGGTGACGGGGTCGTGGATGACGGCAGCCAGCTCGACCAGCATGTTCTCCTGCATCGGATACATCTCGGGCCAGTCCTTGATGTTGGGACCGTAGCGGAGCGGCTGCTCGGCATCGGCCTTGCCATAGCCTCTATAGACGCGATGCTCGTAGATCTTGTCGTCGAAGCTGTAGGGCTTGTAGTCGGCCTCGTACTCGATGTCGGTGGCAGCGGTGATGACACCACCATTGGCTGCAGAGGCAGCAATGCTGCGCGCATCCATCAGGGCGACCATGGAGATCTGGCCCTGTCCCGGCTTGGAACCCTCGCGGTTGGGGAAGTTGCGCGTGGTGTGGCGAATGCTCAGACCGTTGTTGGAAGGCACGTCGCCAGCACCGAAGCACGGACCGCAGAAGGCGGGCTTGATGACGACACCGGCCTCGATGAGGTCGCTCGTCACGCCGGCACGGTTGGCAGCGATATAGACGGGAGAAGACTGCGGATAGGCCGAGCAAGAGAAGTAGTCGTTGCCGGCAGACTGGCCGCGCAGGATGGCGGCAGCCTCGCAGAGGTTCTCATAGGTACCACCGGAGCAGCCGGCGATGATGCCCTGGTCGGCATAGACCTTGCCGTCGCGGATCTTGCTCACCAGGTCGGGCTGTACCTTGTCGCCGAAGCGGCGCTTCGTGTCTTCCTCCACACGGCGCAGCACGGTCTCGGGATCGGCCTGCAGCTCGTGGATGGAGACAGCGTTGGAGGGATGGTAAGGCAGGGCGATCATAGACTCCTGCTTGGAGAGGTCGATGCGCACCATGCTATCGTAGTAGGCCACCTTGCCCGGACGCAGCTCCTTGTAGTCCTCGGGACGACGGTGGAGCTCATAGTGCTCGCGAACCTTCTCGTCCGTCACCCAAATAGAGCTCAGACAGGTGGTCTCGGTAGTCATCACGTCGATGCCGTTGCGGAAATCGACAGAGAGGTTGGCGACACCGGGGCCGGCAAACTCCAGCACCTTGTTCTTGACAAAGCCACTCTCGAAGACGGCCTTGACAAGCGAGATGGCGACGTCGTGGGGACCGATACCGTGGCGCGGCGTGCCCTCAAGCCAAACGAGGACCACCTCTGGGGCGTTGATGTCCCAGGTGTTGCGGAGGAGCTGCTTGACGAGCTCACCACCACCCTCGCCGACACCCATGTTGCCCAGAGAGCCATAGCGGGTGTGGGAATCGGAACCGAGAATCATATTGCCGCACTTCACCATCTCCTCGCGGGCAAACTGGTGAATGACAGCCTGGTTGGCGGGTACGTAGATACCGCCGTATTTCTTTGCTGCAGAAAGACCAAAGACGTGGTCGTCCTCATTGATGGTACCACCGACGGCGCACAAAGAGTTGTGGCAGTTGGTCATGGCGTACGGCAGGGGGAACTTCGTCAGGCCGCTGGCGCGAGCCGTCTGAATGATACCTACGTACGTAATGTCGTGCGACATCATCGCATCAAAGCGGATGTGCATCTCCTTGCCCTTGCCACCATTGACGTCATGGGCACGCAGAATGCCGTAGGTGATGGTGTTCTCACGAGCCTCGTCGGCCGAGGGCATACCCGTTGTATCCTCAACCACCTTCTGGCCGTCGAGCAGATACACTCCATGTTTGATCAGTTCAACCATAATAGAAATGACTTTTTGTTATTTAATAGAATTATTATTTTCTGTTTTTGAAATGAATGGCGCCCGCCCCTACCGGAGGATGGCGTTGATGAGAATCGTCAGCGAGAGCATGTCGGCGCAGCCACCCGGCGAGATGTTGTGGCGGATGAACTCGGCGTCGGCCTCGCGAAGCGAATTGACGGAGAACCGCTGGAGCAGCTCGCCGCTCGACTGGCGTACGATCTCGGCTGTCTCGGCATCCGTGCGGTAATAGATGTTGGTGTCCTGCAGCATCGACATGATCTTGAGCAGCGTGCGGTGGGCGCGGTGCGGGTCCTCGCGCAGCTTGCGGTAGTAGGGGCCCCAGGTCTCGAAGAGGTCGGGATAGCCCTCGACGGCGTTCTCGCGTGCGCCCTTGACGCGGGCCTTTGCGACGACCTCGGCACCATGGGTGTCGGCGGAGGGAGGGAAGCCCGCCGCTATCTCCTGAATCATCTGCTGCAGACGCTCCTTGCGCACCTCCTGCCCCTCGTGGGCGTAGAGCCACATGGCGGCAGCGACCGTGATGCCAAGGGCAAACAGGGCGCCGCGGTGGGTGTTGACCCCGTGGGTGGTACGCAGCATGGCGGCCTCGGCCTCGATGCCTATGCGCTGCACGTCGGCCGTGGTGAGCTTGTCCGCGGACAGGCCGAGCTGGGCCAGCCGGACGAAATACGGGCGCAGCGACTTGATACTCCGCTCCATGAGGATATAGTCCATGTCGGTATGAGCCCCGGAGTTGTCCTTGTCGACCAGTCCGGGCTTCGGCGTGGTGTCGAGCTCCTGCTGGAGCGCATCGACGGCAAACTTGGCCATGATGTAGGGCTGGGTCGTGGGGGGCACGAGCTGCATGGCGGCATGGAGCTTGTTGTTCTCGATGAAGGCCCGGGTGCGCGAGGCGCTGATGGGCTTCTCCTCCAGCTCCTTGCGCTCGATCTGTACGACCTCGATGCCGCTCTTCGGCAGCAGCTCGGTCATCATCTCGTTGTAGCGGCGCGTCAGCGGGTCGAAGGGCTCGGTGCCAACGAAGCGCACCGTGGCGCCCAGGGCGGGGGCCAGGTAGCGGGCAAAGATCTGGAGATCCAGTTCGATCTGATTCTCCGAAGCCTTGTCGAGCTGCTTGAGGAAATAGGTGGGAAATGTGGCCTGCGAAATGGCATAGGCGCTGCCTTCGCAGACGGTCACATTGGCGAGGTCGGCGGTGCCGAGACGGATCATCTCGCGCCGCTCCTCGTAGTTGAAGTTGCGATTATTCTCCTTGAGGGGAATAACGTATAGGTTGTCCACTTGCTTGGAAGCCTCCTCGATGAGGTAGCGATGGCCGCGGGTGAAGGGATTGCAGTTCATCACGATCACGCCCGACTTGCCGGGGCGTGCCAGCCGCTCCAGGCTCAGCAGATAGTCCCGCAACGGCATCTGTCCGTTCTCCATGAAGACCACGCTGTCGGTCTCGGCCAGGGTCTCGAAGGCCAGGCTCTCGAAAACGGCTTTGTTGCTGGGTTTGGTGAAGACTTTCACCGTGGGGTAGCCCCGACGCTGCACGATGACCATCAGATGGGACACCAGGCGGTTGGCCAGGTGCTCGTCCTCCATGCCCTCCTTGACGGCGATGCAACGGATGGCGTCGCCCAAGAGGCCTCCGACGGCCAGCATCTCGTCGCCACCACAGGGGTAGATGGCCTCGTAGTAATCGACCTTGTCGAGTCGCAAGGTGCGCTTTCCGAGAAACTCCTCCACCTTGCGGCGAGCGGGTCCATAACCGATGGGCACTTCTCTTATCTCGTAGTCGGCATACATAAGCGTCAGTTTTCAGCGTTAAACTCTCTCACCATCTCGTCGATGCGCTGGAGGATCTCTTCCTGCGTGTGGGTATGATTGCGCATGCACCAGCGGGCCTCCTGATCGCAGAGCAAGCAGCGGCGCGGCGCGAAACCAACGTCGGTGCGCGAGAGAGGGGTGGCGTCGGACTGGATGACATCGAGGTCAAAAAGCCGACCCAGGGGATGGAAATCTTCGATACCGCACATCTGCCGCTTGACGCTGCGCGCCTCGGCACGCACAATCCAGTAGGCTTCGTAGCCCGTCGGAGCATCGTTGGTGTAGCGGAGCACGACGCTCGGACCCAGAAAGGCGTGGACGGCAGCCTCGGCAGCATGGGCTATGACAGCCGTGTGGGCATTGCGCTTGACGCGACCCGGCATGACGACGGTCAGCACGACAAGGGTCTGACCAGGAAACTCCTTCAAAAGGCGTCTCTCGGTTTCCCATCGCTGGTCGCGGCTCTTCAAAAGCTGTTCGAGCGTGATTTCCATCAACGTATTTATTGTTTTAAAAAATCAATAAGGGAGGAGAGGGATTGGCCAGCCCACAAGGAGCGGCCAATCGCCATCTTCTCCTATTTGTACGAAGGATTAGTCCTTGATGTTCTTGATGACATCCATCACCTCGCCGTTGCGGTTCATCACCACACCGACCACCTTGTCGCCGAAGGGCAGCGGGGCGGGTGTGCCGATGGCGCGGAGGGCACGGTCGCGGAGGCTCTCCAAGGTGACGAGCTTGAGGCCGGCAGCCTGCATGCGCTCGGCGAGATCCGGACGGCGCGGGTTGACAGCCACGCCATACTCCGTCACGACGACATCGACGGTGGATCCCGGCGTGATGAGGTTGGTCACCTCATTGACGACACACGGGATGCGGCCGCGAAGCAACGGGCAAACGACGATGCTCAGGGCAGAGTCGGCAGCGGTGTCGGGGTGGCCACCGATGGCGCCACGGATGATACCGTCGCTACCCACGAGCACGTTGACGTTGAAGTTGACGTCCACCTCCAGGGCGGAGAGAATCACGATGTCGAGGAACTTCGTGGCGGCGCCGGGCTCGTCGGCAGAGGCATACTCGTTGGCAGAGACCTCCTTGTGCTTCGGATCGACCTTGATGGACTCGGCAGCAACCTTGTCGAACGACTGCACGTCGATGAGGTGGTCGATGAGTCCCTCCTCGTGGAGCTTCACCATGTGGGCGGTGATGCCACCGAGGGCGAAGGAAGCCTTCACGTTCTGGTCGATCATCGTCTGGCGCAGATACTTCACAACGGCCAATGATGCACCACCAGAACCGGTCTGGATGGAGAAGCCCTCCTTGAAGTAGCCACTGTTGACGATCACCTTGCAGGCCTCCTTGGCGAGCAGGATGTCGCGCGGGTTTTTGGTGTCGCGGATGGCACCCGAGGCGATCTTGGAAGAATCGCCGACGGAATCGACGACGACCACCCAGTCCACATCGTGCTCAGAGATGGAGGTCGGCGTGTTGGGATAGCTCACGAGGTCGTCGGTGAGGATCACCACGTTGTCGGCATAGCGGGCGTCGGGAAGGGCGTAGCCCAGGGAGCCGCAGATGCTCTTGGCTTTCTCGGAACGGGAGAAACCGCAGGAGTTGCCCATCGGGTCGCAGGAAGAAGCGCCGAGGAAGGCCACGTCGATATGGATGTCGCCATTGGCGATGGCAGAGCCACGGCCACCATGGGAACGGAACACCACCGGCTCCTTGAGGATGCCATGGCTGATGGCCTTGGCCAGCTCGCCACGCATACCGGAGGTGGAGATGCGGGTCACGACGCCATTCTTGATGTGCTCGATGAGGGGCTTGTGGACGTCGTTCAGGCTGGAAGCAGCCACGTGGAGGTCCTTGATGCCCATCTCGGCGATCTTGTCCATCACCATGTTGAGCACCTTGTCGCCACCACGGAAGTGATGGTGGAAGGATACCGTCATGCCGTCCTTCAGGCCGGAACGGCGGATAGCCTCCTCCAGAGAAACCACCTTCTGGCTCTCAGCCTGATACTCCTTGCGGGGCGTGGTGATCTTGCGCTCCTCGCTGTGATAAATATTCTTCTTCAGGTGCTCGGCCATCTCGCCGATCAAAGCCTGTCTTTCCTCTAAATTGCTCATGCCAAATCCTCCTTCTTTATAACTCCTGCCGCAACGGCCAAATCAATCGTTCTCTGTGCGCGAAGGACGACGGGGCGGTCGACCATCTTACCGTTCAATGCAATCACACCCGAACCGCGCTTCTCGGCCTCCTTGATGGCGCCGACGACGGCCATGGCCTTGTCGATGGCCTTCTGAGACGGGGTGAACACCTCGTTGACGATATCAATCTGGCGCGGGTTGATGATAGACTTGCCGTCGAAGCCCATCTTGTGGATCTGCTCCACCTCCTTGCGGAAGGTCTCCATATCGTTGAGGTTGGAATAGACCGTGTCGAGGGCGTCGATGCCAGCAGCACGGGCAGCCACGACGATGGTCTGACGGGCGAGCAGCAGCTCGATGCCCTCCGGCGTGCGCTGCGTCTTGAGGTTGGCGCAATAGTCCTCGGCGCCAAGGGCGATACCCATCATGCGCTTGGAGGCAGTGGCGATGGCGTAGGCGTTGACCACGCCCAGCGCGCTCTCGATGGCAGCCATGATCTTCGTGCGGCCAAGGCAGCCAATCTCCTTCTCCACGCGCTCGATCTCGGCCTCCATCTCACGCACCTCATCGGCGGTCTCCGTCTTCGGCATACGAACCACATCGACGCCAGCCTTGACGACGGCCTCGATGTCCTTCTTGCCATACGGCGTGGAGAGCGGGTTGACACGCACCACCATCTCGGTCGTGCCGTAGTCGATGGTCTTCAGCGCGTTGTAAACGAGCAAACGTGCGGTATCTTTCTCTGCCATCGTCACAGAGTCCTCCAAGTCGAGCATAATCGAGTCGGGACCGTAGATGAAGGCGTCCTGCATCATACCGGGGTTGTTGCCCGGCACGAACATCATAGTTCTTCTTAATCTCTGCATACTTCTTCTGTCGGTTACTTTGTTCTGTTTAGACTTCCGTTAGTATAGATTCCAAGGATATCAGGACGAGGACTAATCCTCCCAGACATCCTTGCCCGTGGCTCTGACTGCGGCAGCGGTGACGCGCGCACGAATGGTGCAGTCGAGGGCACCCTTGTCGGTAGCCTTCACATGGGCCTTCTTCACGCCCAATTCCTCCAATGTCTCTTTGATGACCTTGCGAATCTGGCCGCCGAACTGGTACTCTACCGTCGAGTCGAGGTCGATCTGAAGGCTCTCTTCCTCCGAGGGGGTAATCTGAACCAGGATGTCACCTGACTCCAAAGTCCCCGCGAATGCATTCTTTACTTCCATATCGTCGTTATTTGGTTTAAACGTATTCTATTTTATTAAGGAAATACGGCTGCACAAAAAAACGCGGAGGCGTGGGGAAATGAATGACCGAGAACAACCGCCCATCCCTGTAGTGGATTTCTGCTGTTACCTTTCATCAATTACCTTACGCTCCCGCGAGTAGTGCATTGCTGGCAGATTGCGTACAATCGCCCGTGATTCCTAATCACGGTGCAAATTAACAACGTTTTTTTGAAACCACCAAATCTTTTGCAACTTTTTTGAATACAAAACGCAAAATAATCTTAATAAAGGGAATTCGGGCTCAAGAAACGCATCAGAAGGCATGTTTTTCAGCCATTTAGCCATGAAGCGCTGAAGGGACGCAGACGCCAGGACAAGTCAGAGGGGGACGGCGTCTACGAGGCCTTTGTCACTTCCGCTTGCTCAGGGGCACGTCGTACTCGAAGACCTTGCCGTTTTTCACATAGAAACGGTCGTTGAACTCCTCGCGAGTACGCTTCCAGCGGTCATGCGTCCACAACCAGCATTCTGGATGCTCACAAATCGAGTGCTCCAACATTTGGAAATACTTGTCCGTTATCTCATTCTCCGCATACTGCTTAGGCTCACGGGTGATGAGTTTGAACTCGGCCTCGTAGTAGCCGCGGCGCGTACGGCTTACTTCCAAATAGAAAACGGCTTGGTCCAGCTTACGTGCGATGCGCTCTGTACCCGACAATACGGGCGTGTCATGGTGGAGGAAGTCGCACCAATGGTGGATATTGAACCAGAACGGCTTCTGGTCGGAGATGTATCCGATGACCGTCGGGATGCCTTTCTGGCGATACCCCATCACCCTACGGATGGAATCGGCCATCGGAATGCACACCGCGTTGAAGCGTTGGCGGATGGCAAGGAACATCTTGTCCATGCACGCGTTTTCCAACGGGTGATAAATCTGTCCGCATTGCGCCTTGGGAGAAATCCAAAAGGGCAGCGAAGTGACCCATTCCCAGTTGCAGTAGTGGCCCAAATAGATGGCGCACGACTGGCCGCTGCTGACACACTCGTCCACGAGTTCCGTTTCCTTGAATACCATTCTGCGCTTGATTTCCTCCTCGCTGATGGAGAACAGCTTGATGCTTTCCACCAGATAGTCGCAAAACCAGTGGTAAAACCCTTTTTCTATCCGACGGAGCTCCTGCTCTTTTTTCTCTGGGAAAGACTCCGTCAGGTTCTTCCACACGACGCGGCGGCGATAGTGTACGACGTGGAATATCAGGAAATAGATGCCGTCGCCAAAGAGATAGAGCAACCGAAGCGGAAGCAGCGAAAAGGCGTACAGCAGCCCATAGACCGTATAATAAAGTATCTTCTGCATAGATTGTACAATCAATTAGTGGAATCCGGGACTTTCTCTCCTCCCGTATCGTCTGCGACGCGCACCGTGCCGTTCATCAGCGTGAGGTCGCCGCGGTCATATTGATAGGCGGAAGAGGCCAAAGAGTTTTCCTCCTTATACTCTGTGCTTTCCACATCCAGCACTCCGCACACCAGCTCATAGAGCAAATCGTTCGTCCAATACTTGTCCTTGTTCTCCGAAAGAGCCTTGGCGCGCTCGGGACGGAGCGCCACATACTCATCGCTCATCCACACCATCAAAGGAATATGGGTGTCGCGGAATCCGCCGAAGTTGGGCTGACGGTGGCGGTCGGGTATGTCTCCGTGGTCACTGCAATAGACCATGGCCTGTAGATTCAGCCGTTCGCGCATCGTTTCGTAAACCTGTTTGAGCACGCTATCGGTATAATACAAGGTGTTCTTGTAGTTCGTTATCTGATCATGGTTGCCCACCGCTCCCCATTTGCGGTACGCCTCGGGGAATCGGTTCTCATAATTGAAATGGCTGCCTTTCAGATGCAGGACCACAAGATTGTTGCAAGCAGGGCTCACCTCGTCCAAAAAATCTATCAAAGCCTCATCGTAGTATTTCTTGCCAAGCTGCTGATTCGTCCATTTGGCCACATCCGAGGTCTCGGCTACCAAGCTGACGGGCGTGTCGGCAGCTCCCAAGTGTCCCTGATTGCTGTACCAGTGCACCTTGTAGCCTAAACTTTTGGCAATATCGACAATAGAAACGGAGGTGTAAAACTGTCCGCCATCGTATTGATTGAAGGCGGTGAGGGCTTTTTCCAGCGTAGGAACAGTCTGAATATCACAGCTGTAGGCGTTGGGAAACAATATGCAATGGAGGCCGTCCCCGCCTAACTGCCGCATCCAGGGGGTCGTGTCTTCGTCCATTGGACTAAAGGCACTCATGAATTCACGGGACGCCGACTCTCCTATCACCAACAGGATAGTATGCGGAGCGGGCAATGGATGGACGGCCGTGGCTTTCAGGTGTTCCATCCGCTGCTGCTGGTTTTGGGTGTAAAGGCTGTTGCCGCGCATGTACTCGCTTACTTCGAGGTAGAGCCTCACCAGCCCCGTGCGCGAGAAAAGGCTGTGCCGGGGCTTGAAAAGATAGTGGAGTACGGCCGCCAACATGACGACTATGACCCCGCCGTTCCACGTCGCCACACTGCCGACGGCAAATGGCTGGCCTCCAAAGACAAACAGCAGAATGACACCCAACAGTACGATTGTGCCGACAAGAACTTTCCATAAGGGGAACGAACGGAAAAACTCAAGTATCTCATTGTAATTGGTTTGCCGCATCAGCAACATGCCATTCATGTCGATTACATGATGATAGACGAGGTAATAGCCAAACAAGAACAATGGCGCGGCAATGGACAGCAAGAGCAACGGCGGCATCAATGCCGACGGTAACAGGACTGAAAGACCGCTCAAAACACCAAGCTGATAGAGCGCAAAGGCCGGGTCTATCTGGTGATCGTAGTCGGGTGAGTTCTTGCGATAGGTCAGATGGTAAGTCAGCGGGTATGCCAACGCCCACAATTCGGTTACTACCAACAACTTGACTACTGCGGGTTGCAGCACGTCCGTGTCCGTAATGGCCAGCGGAAGCACCGCCACGACAGACGCGGGCAGGTATCTCAGCCACTGTTGAAGCCGGGCATTGGGCGCGATACCGCGATTGCAGCCGAGGTAGATGGCGTAATTGCCAAGCCATAGCGCAACCATCAGCAGGACATTACTCCAGATATGCTCCATACAGCTGCTTGATTTGCGTGTAGAAGTACTCGTAATCCATGTGGTCGAAGAAGTCTTCCTTGGCTTTCCGCCCCATCTCGCCGCGTTTTTCCGGGTCGTTTATCATCTGCGCCATGGCCTCCGCAAGTTTTTTACTGTCGCAGGGAGGGACTAATACGCCATTGATTCCGCTCACAATATACTCCCGCTGGCCACCATTGTCTGTCGCCACGACGGGGCGGCCTTGCGACATATACTCCTGCGGAGAGAGCGGGCAGCCCTCTTGGACTGTGGAAGCCAAGATGCCAAAGTCCGATGTGGTCACATAGGGCAATACGGGATGGCGGAATCCCGCTAACCTGACGACGTCCTGTAATTGCTTTTTGCTTATCAAATCCTGCAAATGCCGGGTATATTCCTGACTGCCCCTGCCTATCAATACCAACTTGAACGGGCGGACGTTTTGGTCCTTTTTCAGTTTTTCCACGGCGTCCATCAAGGTGTCTATGCCCTTCTCTGGGTCAAGACGCCCATGATACATTGCCATCGCCTCGTCCGTTCCGATGTTCAATTCCTCCCTCAAAGCGGCGGGCTTCACCACCTCCGGGACGACAATACTGGTGCGCACGACGCTCAGTTTGCGCTCATCTATGGACGGGCGCGTACTCAAGAAGGTGTTTAACGAAAGGTTTGAGTCAAAGCAGATGGCATCAAGCTGGCCGTACAGCCAACGATAGACGAGTGAGTTCTTACCTTTTCGGGTGAGATGGCGGCACATAACCACCCTCACCTGTTTGTTTCCGGACAGCAAACGGGCATAGCACGCCGTGAAAGCGTCCTTGAAATTATGCGCATGAATGACGCATTTGCCCGCGTGTCTTACAACTTTCGCCATCGCAAAGGCACTCTGGAAGTCGGTGACTCCATTCAAACGCGCGGGAAAGACCTGATCGGCTATGGTCTTGTATTTGGCGACAATGTCGGCAATAGGCTTGCAGAACACGTTCACTGTTATATAGTCCGCCTTCTGCCGCTGAGCCAGGTCAAAGACATACTGCTCTCCTCCGCCCCACTCTTTGTTAGAAACAATATGGAATATCGTGCTCATGATTTTTCTCTTAGTTGTTTTTCGATTATCTTGGACACCAATATCTGCTGATAAATCGACCACTGAACGGCCTTCAACAGTCCTCGCTTACCATTCTTAAATCCACCTTTCAAGAAGAAACTGACGACAAATCGCCACAGAGGACGGGTGAACAAGGCACAGATTCCGAAGCCGCGGTTGGCCTTTCTCACCGCTTCGCCATCGGTATATTGGTTCATTTTCCCCACCCACTGTACGGTTGTCTCGTCCGCCAGGTGCATCATCTTGTACTTTTTCGGCACTCTTTCCACGCGTCCATTAACCTGCGGGACGGAGTGGATATAGGGAGGCCAGACCGTTTCGTCACGCATGAGGAAGCGCAGCTGAAAGTCGCTCGCCCAACCTTTATTGTATTTGCCCATCACCTTGTTGTGGCGGGAGATGAAAAGGCCCTTGACTCCGTCGTCCACCTTCACTCTCTCGTAGAGATATTGGCGCAATTCGGGCGTGATGATTTCATCGGCGTCCACCACAAGCACCCATGGATGGGAGGCAGACCCGATGGCAAACTGCCGTGCGGGTTCACAAATGCGAATGTTTCCTTTGGGGAACGTCACGACTTTGCAGCCGTATCGTTTGGCAATCTCTACGGTATGGTCGGTCGATTCCATGTCGCAGACCACTATTTCGTCGAAGTCCTTGACGGCTTCGAGACATTCCGCCAAGTGTTCCTCGGCGTTGTAGGTGTTTATTACGACCGATATCATGCTCCGTGTATTACCTTATTATATGCGTCTATGACCGTCTTTGCCACAAATGTGGCCTCCTCGTCGCTTAATTGCGGGTAGCATGGCAGCGAAATCTCGTGTGCAAAGTTCTGGTATGCCTGCGGATAGTCACCAATCTTATAACCATTCTCGCGGAAAAGGGTCAGCATTGGCAGCGGGGTGAAGTGGACGTTGACCGCCACCTCCTGTTTGCTTATCTCCGCTATCATCTCGTCTCGCTGCTCTTCCGTTACGCCCTTGATTCTCAGCGCATACACATGATAGGATGTTTCCCGTCCCTCCACGCTCACTGGTGGCGTGATGGCCCACGGCTGCTTTTCCAAAAGGCCGTTGTAAATGCCGAACACGCGGCGCCGCTCCGCCAGGAGTTTCGGGTATTGCCTGATTTGAGCCAAGCCGATAGCTGCGTTCACGTCCGCCATATTGGCCTTCATGCCCATGCCGACAATATCATATCGCCAGCCACCCGTTTTGCTTTTGGTGAAAGCGTCTTTGGTCTGGCAGTTGAGCGACATAAGCCTAAGCTCCGCATACAGCTTCTCATTGTCGAAAGGCGTGGGCATATTCAGGCAGATGGCTCCACCCTCGGCCGTCGTTATGTTCTTCACCGCGTGCAAGGAGAAGATGGCCACGTCGGTCTGTGTGCCCGACGGCATCCCGTTATAGCAAGAGCCGATGGAGTGGGCCGAGTCGTTGATGACGATGATGCGCCCCAACCGCTCCATCACCTCCGATGTTGGTGTGAACAGGGCCTTGACCTCGGGGTCTTGCACCATCTTCATGATGGCCTCGTAGTCGCACGGCCATCCCGCAATATCGACGGGGATAATGGCCTTCGTGCGCGGAGTGATGGCCTTGCGGATAGCCTCGACGCTGATATTCAAGTCCTCTCCCACATCGACCATTACGGGTTTTGCGCCCGCCCACATCACTGCCAAGGCCGTGGCACAATAGGTATAGGCGGGAATTATCACCTCGTCGCCCGGCTTTACTCCCAACCAGCGCAACATCAAGATAGCTCCTGTCGTCCAAGAGTTTACGCACAGGACGTGCTGCGCGCCGGAAAGCGCGACGATTTCCTGTTCAAGAGCCTTCACTTTAGGACCAGTTGTTATCCAACCCGACTTCAGCGAGTCGGTCACTTCGTTGATAACGCTTTCGTCTATATATGGTGGGGAGAAACTTACTTTCATCTTTTCCTTACATTTTATACTTTTGCAAAAGTACGAAATATCACTGAAAGCAGCAAACGATTTAAGAAAAATCGTATCCAACCCCCTTTGGGAGGCTGTGGGGACTTTCAGGGAAGGCCTTCGTTAGCTTTTTAGATTCCATGAAAAAAATCATGGCCGACCATGGAAAAATCCACCGTAAGCCATGAAAAAAATCTTTTCCGAAAAGGGTCTCCCAAAGGGTTCCCCACTTGGGACATTCCGCTCTTTGCTATTTGCCCTTCACCATCCGGCGCGAACCGTACATCAGCACGGCGAAGAAGAGTGCACCAGTGGGCAGTCCGACAAGGGCGTCGATGAGGTAATGGGCTTGGATATAGACCGTTGCACAGCACAGAAGGACATAGAACGGCGCAAGGACGAGGAGCATTTTGTAGTTGCGGGCGTGCCAAAAGAGCAGCATACACACCGTGCTGATACCCACATGGGAACTGGGGAAGGCCGCAACGGGACGCTCGCCGGCCTCCTTTGCGTCCTCGACAAGCTGATAGAACAGGCCGGAGGGGTCGCCCGGCGACGGGAGACAGGCCGTGTGGGTATTGAAATAGTCGTGGAGATTGGGGAAGACGCCCGCCACAACGTTCTCCATGCCAATGGCATGATAGTAGAACGTGGGGCCCACAACGGGCACGAAGATGAAGATCAGGTAGAAAAGGAAGAAGGAGATCATCACCACCGACGACGCGCGCTCAAACTCCCGGGGACGGCAGAAGAAGTAGTAGAACACGGTGAGGGCTATCATGGGGTAGTAGCTGAAATAGCCCATATCGAAGGCCTCGCTGAACCAGGGTGAGGGTAGCCACTCGTGGAAGAGCAAGGCGGGCTGGCAACCGAACAGCGTCTGCTCCAGCGTGGCGAAGACGTGGTCGAGGTTGGGGAGCACGCGGTTGATCTCATAGATGTCGGGATACCATACGCCGAGCAGGCTCATCTGGCCCGCAATGCGGAAGAGGCGCGTCAGACGGCTGGGCCACAGACGATAGACCAGCCAGAGGGCGGCCGTCATGGCAAGCACGCGGATGCGGCCCATCACCAGCAGATTGGCTTCGGGCAACTTCGTGTATAAGAACAATATCAGCAAAAGCGTGAGGGCAAGGTAGGCCATCACCACCCACTCGACGACCAGCAGGCCGCGGACGGGCTTCTTCTCCAGCGACACCAAGTCGCGGACAAAACCTTTGATTTCTTTTTCCATTCTTTCTTGTTCGTTTCGTGCCAAACGGTCCCCTACCCTGCCACCACGGCAAAAGGGCGGACCTTCGGCGATCGACCTACTACGTCGCATCATAGGCTATCGACCTACTACGTCATAACATAAGCTATCGACATACTACGCGTAATATAGGCTATCGACATACTACGTCGTAATATAAACGAGGAAAGTGGAGAATTATTTCAAGTGGCGCATACTAAAAAATCCCCTTCCGAGGACTGATGCCTCGAAAGGGGAAGGGAAATAGAAGGAAGTCATGGGCGCGCATAGTAGTCGCCCAGACTACAAATGAAGTCGATTACTTGACAACCACCTTGCGGCCATTGACGATGTAGAGGCCCTTCGGCAGCGTGTTGAGATCGAGGTTGCGACCCACCAGCTCGCCATTGAGCGTATAGACATCGCCCTGGCGGGCAGCGTCGTTGATCTCGACACCATCAACTCCGGCTGCGGCAGCATCGAGCAGGATGATGTCGGGAGCCTGCAAATCGTCGGCGCTCATCGTCACCGTCTTGTTGGCGGCGTTGAGACCCACCATCGTGACATAGATGCCATAGAGGCCGTTGCCAGCAGGAATATCGACAGAGAAGTGGCCGTCGGCATCGCTTTCGAGCATGAAGTTGCCCGTGGCGCCAGCAAGACCCAGCACATTGATGGTGGCACCCATCAGCGGCTCGGGATCGGCCTCGCCACGCTTGGCGTAGATCGTGCCAGAGAGCGTGTTCAGACGGAGGAGCGTAGCCTCGCGGACGATCGACTGCTGGTCGAAGGTGACGGCGGTCGTGTCGCTCTGATACTTCTCCTTGACGAAGATGAGCTGGTACTCACCCTCGGCGTCGCGGACGTCGAGTGCGTAGTTGCCATTGTCGTTGGTCTCGGTCATGAGCACCATGTCGCCCTGGACGAGCTTCACGGTCACATCGTCGAGAACGTCGGTGGTGGCACCATTGAAGCCCTTCACGCTACCCGTGAGACGGAACGGACGAGCCATCTGGTGGTCGAGGACGACATCGCCTTTGAGGAAGTCAACGGCGACGGTATCGGTCTTGTAGGTGTCGAGCTTGAAGATGGCGTTGTACTTCAGCAGCGGCTGAGCAACCTTCATCTGGTAGTAGCCCTCCTCATTGGTCATGCTGTTATAGACGACGTCGCCACTCTGGAGCTGGACGAAGACATTGGCGAGGGCCACACCCTTGCCATTGGTGACATGGCCTGAGAGCTCGTTCGTGCTCTGTACCTCAAGATACATCACCGGCGACTCGTTCTGGTCCCAAGAGGCATTGGCCAACTTGTCGAGGTTGTCATCGCCACGGTAGAAGGAGTTTCTCACCTTCTTGTCGGTGACGAAGGCCATCTTCGTGTACTCGCTGGCCTCAACATGGAAGGCGAGACGCAGGTTCTTGCCCGTATAGCGGAAGCCCTCGGGGATCTCAATGACGATCACCTCGGCAGGATTCTTCTTCGTACCATCCTTCTTGACCTTGAGCGTGCCGTTATAGACGCGGGTCATAGCGGTCGTGTCGGCAGCGACGAAACCGAGCTCGTAGTCGTCGTCGGTGTTCTCGATATAGACGCGCAGGTTGGCCTCATACTCCTTGGTGGTGAAGCCACTCTGGTAGCCGCGGAAGGCGATGCGCTGGATCGTAGAACCAGCGGGGATGCCGAGCTGGTCGGCCGTGTAGATGGTCTGGCTCTCAGAGTTCTTGTCGTAGAGACGGACAGGCACGGCATAGTCGGCAAGGTTGGTCGAATCGAGCACCTGCACGCTGCCACCCGTTGACTCCGGAGCAACGACATACTGGAAGAGTGCGGACTGGGCGGTCGTGCCATGGGCAACGATCTTGGCACGGAGGACCATCTCGCCCTCGGCGTGCGGCGTGTAGCGGAAGTTGAGCGTCGCCTTCTCGCCTGCCTTCAGAGCGGGCGTGGCATAGGAAACTTTCTCATAGCCCTCGCCGTCCACCAGGCTGGCCGTCCAGGCACCAGCCTCCAGGTCGGTAGGCTCGATGTTCATCACATCGACCAAGATGTTGGAGCGGTTGTTGACCGTGAAGGTCTCCGGCATCGTGACGTTGTCGATATAGACTCCGTGGCCCTCCTTCAGGGAAGCGTTGACAGCCTCGGCGAAGCTGCTGACCTCCTGCTTGTAGGGCTCGTAGCCGATGGCCTCGGCACGGAAGGTGTAGGCGCGGTCGGTCTTGAAGACGTTGAGCTGATAGCTGCCATCCTCGGCCGTGGTAGCGGCGTACTGCACGTTGTCGGCAGTGAGCGTGACGTTGGCATGGGCGATAGGCGTACCGTCGGCCTCAGCAGTCACCACACCCGTGAGCGGCGTGGAAGCCGTGCTCTCCGTGACGAAGGTGATGACAGGAGCACCATCCTCGGAGAGAGTGAAGTCCTTGTCGGCGAGGTCGGAATCAGACTTGCGATGAACAGACTGTCCCTGAAGGGAAGACTTGTCGGTCTCGAAGCGCACGTTGGAATAGCCTGACGGCACGTCGGCGTGCATGAAGATACTGAGGTTGCGGCCGTCATAGACGAAGGAGTTCTTGAACGTGATGTTCATCATCTCCGCGGTCTCGGTCTTGTTGCCAGCGATCGGGAAGGTGCAGACGTCGTCGAAGACCTGCTGCATCGTGTCGGTATTGTGGACAGCGAAGGGCGAGGTAAACACGGCATCGTCGGTGTTGCACATCCACACCTTCAGGTTGGTGGGAAGTTCCTTGCTTTCGTTCCATCCACGGATGATGATACCCTTGATGCGGGTGCCAGGCTCCAGACCCAACTGAGCGGCCTTGTAGATGGCGTCGCTCTCGCTGTGCTTATAATAAGGAGCAACGGGGGTGCTGTTGTTGGTGACGGGGAAGGTGGGGTTGCCGACCTGGACGAGGCTGTTGCTCGTCTCGGCAAGTACCTGCACTGCCACGGTGTCGGAGGTGAACAGAATCTGACCACCCACCTCGAAGGCTGCATAGTAGTTGGCCGTGCCACCCTCGTGCGGCGTGAACGTCAGGTCGAACAGGCGGCTCTCGCCAGCGAGGAATTCAGCCTCGGCAGCCGTAGCCACCTTCTTGCCGTCGCGGTAGAGGCTGACGGCGTAGGCACCCTTGGCCATATCGGCCGGGTGGTTGTTGACGATTCTCACGCTGGCCTGGCTCTCGCTATTGACGGTAGCCACGGTGGGGAGGTTGAGAAGCTGGAACATCACGTCGTGGGAAATCTTCGCATAACCCATGCCGTAGATGTTGTCGAGGCGCGCACCAGCCGACTCAAAGGCGAGGTAGAGATTGCCTGCGGGCAGGTTCTCGACCGCATAGGAACGGAACTCGCCACTGTAGCGAGAGTCGGAGATAAGGTTGAAGGGACTGAACGTGTTGTTGTCGGTACCCGTACCCTCGATGGTGTGGGCAAGCGTCCAGTTCTTTCTGTCGGTAGAATAGTAAACGCGGAGGAAGGTAGCGTCGTCACGGCGGGCAGCATCGAAATGGAGCACGTCGCCACTCTTCACCTTCAGCATCGGCGTGATCAGACGCGTAGGCTCTACGTCATACTGCGCCTGGGCGCAATAGATGTTGTTGGGGAGGTTGGCCTGCAGGGGGAAATCGCTGATGAACCAACTTTCGCCGACGATGTAGCCGGCCGGCATCTTGCCATTCTCGAAGTTGGCATACATCTCGTTTGCTGCCACAGAGGTAGCCGAGAGCGCGATCTCCACGGTGCCACTGTTGGTCTCCAGCGTCAGCGTGCCCTGGTTCTCCGTACCCACCTGTCCGAAGGTGATGGGGAAGGTCAGCGCGGCGTGGGGAGCGACCTGCTGGGCCTTGAAGGCGGTGGAGAATCCACCCGTCATCGAGACATTGGTGATATCGAGCGGCGTAGCACCGTCGTTGCGCAGGAGATAGGAGTAGGTGACCTCGCCCTGGACAATACCCAGGTCGATGGCGTCGCCTACGGGCTTGCCACTACGGTCGAGCATCGTTGCCACAGGCTCGTAGGGATAGGCCTGGCGCTCGCCACAAGGCGTGAGCTCGCCCGTGAGGTTGTCGCGGACGGCGTAAGAGTAGTTCTTGGGATAAGAAGCGTAAGGCAGGGTGACAGTCAGCGTGGCGGTGGTCTCAGCGCCGAGGGCGAGATCCTCCGTCATGGCCGTCGTGCCCACCACACGGTTGTTGAGCGTGGTGTTGACCAGGGAGAGCGAGTAGTTCTCATCGCCCACCTTGAGGTCGCGCTGTCCGTTGTTGCGGAGCTGGACGGAGTAGTTGAGCGTGAAGTTGCCATCGCTTGCCGCATCCACATACTCGGGATTGGCATCGCTCACCTTGAGCACCTTCATGCGAGGCAGCGGAGTCACCTCAGCCGTCGTGGCCGTCACATTGTCGATCAGGACGCTGTTGCCACGGATACCGATGTAAGTGCCCTCGGCCATCTCCGGCACGGTGATGGTGCAGAAGCGGTCCTCGGAGAGCTCGGGAACCGGCATGTCGATGACGCCATCGGTCGTGAACTTACCGTCCTCGAAGTTGACATAATAGAACTTGATATCGCTACCATAGTTCAACGCCTTCACATCGACGGTGACCGTACCTCCGACAGGAGGAAGCACCAAGATGTCGTTGAGCGTCTGGGTCTGGGTGAGACTGTCCGTCACCGTCTGCGAACCGATGTGCAGGCAGCCCGAATCGTCCACGCCGCCCGTAGCCTGATAGGCGTACTGGACGTAGTAGGTGTTGGAGCGAACCACCATCGCATCGACGATATGGCCCCAGCCCAAGGGCGCAAACTCCGGGTCGGAGGTGTCGATCGGCGAGTTGAAGTCGTACTTGTACGGACTTTGTGTCTGCGCCTGTACGTTGTATCCGGCAAAGAGCACGGTGAGCAGGAGCAGCAGATGTCTGATTCTGTACATAGTTATTATTGTTTTAATGATTGGTTAAAGGGACAAGCAGACCCGCTCTGGGAGCGTTGGTTGGTCTGCTTGTCCTCTTGCTATGAATCCGATTACTTGACTACCACGTGGAAGACATGCTCGGCGACGCGCACGAGATAGGTGCCGCGCTGCACATGGAAGGTCTTCTTATCGACGTTGTCGGCCTTGGCCACCTGACGTCCGTCGGTAGTGAGAATGGTGACATCGCTGCCATTGGCATTGCTGACGGTCACGGTGCCGCGACCTGTCATCACATTGAGTCGGCCCTGGGTCAGCTCCTCTACGCCGAGCGTGATGCCGGCCTCGTTGCTGAAGGTTGACTCGCCCTCGTCATAGACGATGGTGATGGTGTAGATGTCGCCATCGTTGCCTGCGTCGCTGAAAGAAGTGGCGTTGGCGTTGGCCGTGCCGATCTTCTCGCCGTTGCGATAGACATTGTAGTTGAGGATGGTCAACTGACCCTCGTGATAGGTGATGTCGTCGACGAAGAGAGCCAACTTGTTCTCGCTGACGCAACGGATAGCGAAGTACTTCGTGCCCTCGGGCAGGCTGGCCTCGTAGTTGTACCAAGCGTCACCCTCAGCCTCGTGGGTGCTGATGAGCTTGAAGTCCTCGACGTTGTCGCCGGTGGTGGAGTAGAGGATCTCGAAGGCCTCCGGTGCGTAGGTCAGGGAAGCAGCCTTGGCCCAGAAGTCGATCTTCTGTGCACGACCGTCGAGCTCCGGAGAGATCAGCCAGTCGTCGCTCTTGCCACCATCGTCGGCAGACTCATTGTAGGTACCCCAAGAAGAGATATACTGCGTGCCCGAGTGAGCTACGAAGCGCGGGAGAGAGCTGAGACCCATCTCGACGGGATCGAAGATGATGTAGGCCATCGGATCTCCGCAATGCGGGAAGAGGAAGCCACTGATACCGATCGTCGGCAACTTGTCCCCATCGACTGTCTTCCAGTCGCCGATCTTCTCGCCATTGCTCCAAGCCAGGTAGCTCTCGAAGTCCTCCACGACGGTGCGGGAAGTATTCGTCGGCTTCGTCCAGGCCAGGTTGATGTTGTTGCCCTCGCGCTTAGCCGACAGGTCGGTGACGGTGGGCAGCTCCGGCTCCTTGACGTTGATGTTGACTTTCGCCGTTGTGTTGTCGCTGGGATCATCATCCTCGCTGGCGGGCTGTACGGTAGCATAGACCTCACACTGGCCTGCATCCTCCACCTTCGGAGTGAAGTTGAGGTAGTAGGTCTCTGAGCGGAACGGATCCAGCGGACCACCCTTCTGGCTGGCCACCTTGCGACCGTTGAGGTAGAGGTCGATCGTGAAGTTGTCCTCCACGTTCTCGCCGATGTTGCGGACAGTGACACCGGCCTCCATTACGTTGCCGACCGTACCCGTGAGCGTAGGCTTCGTGCTGACGGCACAGAGATTGTGGCCAAGCACGTCGTAGATCTCCACGGCGTCGAAGCTGAGGCGCTGGAGCTCCTTGTCGTTGCACTCACCGAGGAACTTCAGTACGATGAAGTCGTAGGCGGCATAGTCGCCAAGGTCCACAACCTCCTCGATCCACTGACGGTCGCCCGTGAGCTTGCTATAGTCGATATCCTTGAGTTCGACGGTCTTGTTGTCCGGCGTCATGACCTCCAGACGCAGGTGGTAGTCCAGGCCCGGTACGCCATTGTGCCAGAAGCGCAGCACAGGATTGGCAGCACCCTTGAGAGAGATCTTGCCCGAGTTGAAGGAAGCCACTGTTCCCTTTTCCTTCGGCGTCCAGTCGGCAGAACCGATGATATCGTCGGCAGAGTTGTAGCTCTTCGGCCAGAAGCAGTCGTCGGTATCCACCCACCAGAGGCTGTTGTCGAGGTTGCCCTTGCGGAAGGACTCTCTGAACGGCAGCGTGTAGGGAGCACCCGAGATGACCAGGTTGGACGCCTCATACTCGCCCTCGCCTACGTCGGAGACACCGCTCACGGCGAAGTAGTGAAGATCCTGCACGCCGTACATAGGAACCTGCGGCTGGTAAGAGAGACCCTTCACACCCTCCTTGAGGATCACGAAGTCGAGGGCCTCCAAGTCGAGCGTATAGATATTGTACGTGAGCTCATCGGGCTCCACATAGCCACCGTTAACACCCAGGGTGCTCGGAGCCTTCCAGTCGACCGTGATGGCATCGAGGCCAGACGTGGCGCGGACATCCTTCGGCGTACCGGGAATGTCGAATCCGATATAGGCGCGGTGCTCGGCAGGCTCGCCGGCCTCGTCGCCCGAATAGGCGGTGATAATATAGGTATTGAATCCATCCAGGGCGCCATTGTCGGTGAAGGTCAGCTGCTGACCCGGCGTGACGTTGGTGAACGTGTGGATGAGGTCCTCAGTCTCCGCACGGCGGCGAACCTCGATCTTGGAGATAGAAGACAGCGTCTGTCCGTTGATGGCCTTGGTCGGGGCACGGAAGGTGAGGGTAGCCTCGCCCACTCCGTAGTCGCCCGGAACGATGGTCAGGTCGGTCACGGTATCAGGAGAGCTGAGCAGCGGGCCCTCGGTGACGAGGATGCTGTCCACGTAGGTGCGGTAGCCGTCCACAGGGCTCTGGTCGTGGAGACCGAAGTGATAGACACCGTCAGCCTTGACCGTCACGGTCGTCTTGAGGTTGACCCATGCGTTCTCGGGAAGGTTCGTTCTCGGAACGATCTCGGTATAGGTAGAGGGATCGAGGCCCTCGCCGAAGGAAGCACCAATCTGCTGGAGATAGCTGGTCATACCGCGGCGGGCACTGAAGGAGAAGTTGTACTTGCGGCCCGGGGTGAGGTGGATCTCCGGCGTGATGAGCCAGTCGTCGCTGGCCTGCATCGAGCTGAACGTACAGTAGGCTACGCCATTGGTGGCGTTATACTCCCACGTGCTACCATCGTTGTTGGCATCGACGATGGTGAAGAGGTTGAAGTCCTCCTCCGTATTGAAGTACTCCTCATAGGGCACCTCGCAGGCGTCGCCGATGAGAACCTTGTTGGAGGTGGCCTGTGTGCCGTAGAGACCCTCATAGACCGGGGTCACGACATAGAAGAAGGAAGTGAGCTTGCCCTTCTCGAGGGTTTCCTCAAACTTCACCTTGGTGTAGTTCTTAGCCACCGTCACGCGACCTGGGTAGCGGACGATGTCGTAAGTGACCTGCGGACCATTGACATAGCCGCCGTGTGTACCCTGCGTCGGCGCACGCCAAGTCAGCGTGGACTTCATCGTCTCAGGGTCGATCTTCAGTTTCAGAGAGGAGACAGCCTTGGGGTTGTCCGGTCCCACCCATGCGGTGGTCTTTGCCAGCGGGCTACGTCCTGCGGCATTGGTGGTGGCAGCAAAGATGACGTTGTCACCCTTGGGGGCCGTGATGTCGATGCTCACCTTCTCGCCCGGCTGGCACGACTTGGTCACGGGCTCTCCATTCTCGATACGCACGGAAGCGGTCAGCGTGCCCGTCAGCGCTTCGCCACCAAACGTCGTGGTCGGAGCGGTGAACGTAGCCACACCACTGGTGCTGCCCTTGGAGAAGAAGACAGAGAGGTCGTTGATCTTGGCCGGCGCATTCACGTCGGTCAGGGCCTCCGCCACGGTGAGACAGACGACCTCCTCGCCGTCGGGGAAGTCGGCCACCTTCGTAGCCTTTGCCGTCAGGGTGTCCACCTCGTAGAGACCCGAGGGCGAGTTCTCAAACGAAGCAGCCCAATAGAGCTTGTCCGTATTGCGGTCGAAGGCGGCACTCTGCAGGTAGAGCGGATAGAGACCCGTAGGACCGATCTCGGTCACGGCACCCGTGGTACGGCTGATCTTGCAGAGCTTACCCGTGCTGCTGATACCGTACATGCTACCCTTGGAGTTGATGGCAAAGCCGAGGAAATAGACATCCAGGTTGCCGATGGTCTGCGTCGTCAGGGACGCATAGTCGATGACGTTGAGCGCATAGCCCGAGTAATCGCTGTTGTAAGCGATACCATACACCTTATTAGTAATAGGATCGACATCGGTGTCGAAGCAATAGAGGTCCGGGCGGTTGCTGACATCCTCGGTACGCGTCATCTCCCAGGTGTCCATGTCGTACTCATAGTACTGACCCATGATCTCGCCGAGGAAGCTGAAATAGCTCACGAAGCGGAACATGCCATCCTTGAACACACCACCACCGTTGGCGTCGAGGGCAGCGCCGCTGCAGAGGTTCTGGATCGTGATGGGGTTGGTGCCGCGGAACTGTCCCACATAGAAGGGAGTGGCGTCGCTGGGCAGGGTGTCCCACGATTTGGCATAGATGACGTTGCCCCAGAACTCCACGCCGTCTGCACTGGCGAGGCGTACGCGCTGGTTGGGGTTGGGCATCACGAGCGAGCGCGGTGTCTTGCGCAGTTTTCCTCCTTCGCGGTGCCACGGCTTGGCTCCCACGATGGGGCCGCGCTTGGCGGGCGTACCGGCCGGGTCGCCAACGCCAGGTCGCAAGACGCGCTGCGCCTTGGAATCCTGTGCCCACATCGGAAGTATGGGCACGAACAGCAGCATCCATAGCGGAACTGCCAAGAGAAGGGTTCGTTTTTTCATAAGCTGATATTTATAAAACTGTTAGTTGATTTCTCGCCTTTCAAGAGGTCGGTTAGACCGTTTTGAGTTGGATTCAGTGCAAAAATAGCCAAATTTCCACCGAGTATGCTTGGAAACTAAGTTAAATCTCGTTAAATACGGGCAAGACAGAGCCTACTACCGAAATTTAGAACAACCTCGGGTGTCAAATGGTAACTTTTAGAAGAATCAAACTTTGAGAAGGGTAACAAAATCCGTCAAAACTAAGTGCTATTTGAGGAAAAGAAAGCAAAAATTACGAACTATTATTTTGTCATATCAAAATTATCTCCTAAATTTGCGCCGTCATCAATGGTTTTCCAGTCACGACAACAACATATTCTATTAACAATAAAAAACGATTCTTATGAAGAAGATTTTACTAACTCTCCTCGCCCTTCTGACGGTAGCTCCGCTGCTGGCTCAGTCGGACACGCTGGCGTTGGGCTATTGCAAGGGCGCAGTGGCCAGTGAAGGTATGGCCACCCAGAAAGGCAACACTTGGGTATCGGCTGCGATCCAGCTTCCTGGCGAAACCATGGAAGCCTACCAGGGCAACAGCGTGGCGCAAGTCAGAGTGGCTCTGTGCTCCCGCTCCAACATCGACACGCTGCGCGTCTGGGTGAGAAAGACGCTGAAGGGTGAGAACCTGGCCGAGGGCTACATCACCATGAAGACGGACACGCGCATCAAGAAGGGCTGGAACGTCGTGGAGCTCAACGCGCCCTACGCCATCACGGGCGAGCGCCTCTACATCGGCTTCGACCTGAAGCAGCGCGGCAGCACTCCTGCCCTCTCCGTCGTGAAGCCGGGTCAGACGGGTTCCTTCCACTACAAGAGCACCTCTGATGCCTTCTGGGGCGACCGCCACGGACAGGGTGCCATCAGCGTGGAGGCCGTCATCGTGGGCAATAACCTGCCGAAGTATGACCTGGCCCTCACGGGTGCCAAGGCCATGCTCAACGCCACGACGGGATCCGTGACCATGAGCGGTACGGTGTTCAACAAGGCCACACGCCCCGTAAACAAGTTCACCATCACCACCACCGTGGCTGGCCAGAAGTTTGCCACGACCTTCGACAAGACCATCACCTCGGGCCAGTATCTCGACCTGAAGTGGACCATCAACCCGACCCTGGGAAGCGTCGATGGCGAGTCGGCCGTCAACGTCAACATCACCGACCTCGGTGACGAGACCGATATCGACCCGACCAACAACGCGCTCGACATCGCCATGGGCTTCAAGCGCAAGGTGCTGCTGGAGGAGTTTACCACCGAGTCGTGCCCCAACTGCCCGCGCGTGGCTGGCTACCTCCACACCGCCCTGGAGAATCCCGAGTATGAGGGCGAGGTCTTTGCCGCCGCCCACCACGTGATGTACTACACCGACTGGCTCACCACGAAGCGCAGCGTGGTCAATGGCGAGTATATCAAGACCGACCTCTACGACTACGCTTCCCTCTACAACGACCGCGGCACCTACGCTCCGGCCATGATGTTCGGCCGCAACGCCTGGTTCGACGCCATGTCCACGGCTGGCAACAAGTGCTGCACCTACATGCCCGGTTCCGCCATGGAGATCGAGAGCCTCATCCAGCAGATCCAGAGCGATCCCGCCAACATCATCATCACCAACCTCTCCGCACGCTACGGCGACAACGACACCACCATCGTGGTCCGCGTGGAGGGTATGCGCAACAGCAGCGCCAAGGATGGTTCGCGCATCACGGTCATGCTGACCGAGGACAACATCGCTGCCCACGGCCAGATGGGTGCCGAGGGATCGTTCACCCACCAGCACGTGACCCGTGCCATCAACTCCATCTGGGGCGAGCCCATCGAGTGGGACGGCAACAAGTTTAGCTACGAGGTCTCCCTGGGTCTGAACACGGTCTATTTCACCAAGAACGACAAGGTGCAGGCCGGCAACTTCGAGGAGGCATGGCGCATGTGGAACAGAGACAACCTCAATATCGTCGCCTTCGTCAACTACTATTCCACGAACGTGGAGGGCTGCGCCGTCGAGAATGTCGAGGGTGCTAAGTTCAACGACGCCATCAACGGCATCGAGGATCTGCCCCAGACGAAGGAGAGCCAGACCGTGCGCTCCGAGGTTTACACCATCGACGGCAAGCGCATCGAGGCCGACCAGATGGGACGCGGTCTCTACATCATCCGCGACATCCAGGCCGACGGTAGCGTCCACACGCGCAAGGTCATGAGAAAGTAAAACACATACTGCTTCGGGAAGCAGAAAGCGTATAGCTTCGAGCAATACAAAGCGTTACTGCTTCAGGAAGCACAAATGTACCCCTTCCGCCAGCAGGAGACCGACCGTCTCTCTGCTGGCGGTTTTCTTTTGCCCAGAGTCGAGGGAGGCCCGCCGCGCAAAAGTCCTGTCCTATCCTTGCGCAAAAGTCCTTCCCTATCCTTTGCGAGAAGTCTTGTCCCTCGCTTGCGAGAAAATTCCGTCCCTCGCTTGTAAAAAGGTCAAAAAGTATCATTCTTTTCGCAAAACAATGACTTTTAACACTCAATCAGCGGATAAGCAGCGAAAAATTATTAATTTTGCGTCCATAATGCGGAAGGACCATGACCAAGAAGATCATCTACATCATATACACGCTTATCCTTTGGTGCACCACTCTGGGGTTTGCCCAAGGCGCCAAGGGCAATGGTGGCGACCAAACCACTGCCACACGCTTGCTGCAGGCCGGCGACAAGTTCTACGACCAGCGGCTCTATACGGCCTCGATGAAGAGCTATCTCGACGGCCTCCGCATCGCCGAGCACCAGGGCTATAGCGAACTGACCGCCCGCTTCTACAACGGCATGGGCAATCTCTACAGCACGCAGGGCGACTACCAGATGGGCCTCTACTTCTACCGCAAGGCACTAAGCAGCAGTCGCAAGACGGGGCAAAAGACGCTGCAGAACGCCGTGCTCAACAACCTAGTCGGGGCCTCGTGCTTCGTCGGCCAGGCCGACAGCGGCATGGTGTTTCTCCAGCAGATGGAGGCCAACGTGGAGCACAACCGTGGCTATCGCTACAATATCCTGATGGGGCGCGGCCTCGTGGCCAAGAGCCAGGACCAGCCCGCGGCAGCAGCCAGCTACTACATCCAGGCGCGGCAGTATGCCATCCGCACGGGAATGGACTCCTCATTTGTGGACAACACCAACTCCTGTCTCGCCCAGCTCTATATGGACACCCATCGCCTCGACTCCGCCATCCTGCTGCTCAAGAAAAACGAGGAGTGGGCCCGCCGCACCAACCACGATGAGTTTCTGGCCGAGACGATGCATCTCCTCGCACAAGCCTACGACGCGCAGGGCGACGCCACGCGGGCCTCGACCTGCCGCATGGAGTATGCCAACCTGATGGAGAAGCTCCACTACAGCGACGAGCTCAACGCCATGAAGAACACACAGTATATCTACGACGCCAACAAAAACGCCAGCACCATCAACCTGCTCACGCAGCAGCAGATCTTCGACAGCCAGCAGATACGTACCCAGGCCCGCTGGCTCCTCGCGCTCGCCATCGCCCTGGCCTTGATCATCGTGCTCTTCATCATCGTCTCGGCACAGAAGCGGCAGCTCCACCACGCCTACAACCGCCTCTACGACCGCAGCCAGCTCTTCCTCGCCTCCCCCATCCAGGCCAAGGAGGCGCCACAGGCCGCCAACAAGGGGGACAACCTGGAGGCCCATCAGGGAGGCAACCTGGATAGCAACCAAGGAGACAAGCAGAGGGATGATCAGAGAGACGGGCAAGGGGGCGTGCAAGGAGACGACCAGGAGGAAAAAACTCAGGAGGCTGCTCCCCGTTCGCTGATCCTCACGACCGAGCAACGCGCCGCCCTGCTCGCCGACATCGGACGCGTGATGGGTAAGGTGGAGGAGTTTTGCAGTACCGACTTCTCCATCGACCGCCTCGCCCAGCTCGTGGGATCCAATCCCCGCTACGTCTCGGAAGCCATCAACGAGGGCTATGGCAAGAACTTCCGCTCCTTCCTCAACGACTACCGCATCAAGGAGGCCATGCAGCGGCTCGCCGACAACGATCGCTATGGCCACTATACCATCAAGGCGATCTCCGAGAGCGTCGGCTACAAGTCGCAAGCCAACTTCATCAACATCTTCACGCGGCTCACGGGCATGAAGCCTTCCATCTATCAAAAGATTTCGAGGGAGCGAATATCCATAGAAAAATCATGCTAAAAAGCGCATTTTCTATTGCTTTTTCGTGAAAAAGTGACGGTTCCATCGGAGAAAGGTTGGCGACCCTCTTTTTTGTCGCTACCTTTGCGCCCATAATACAAATATCAAAAAATATTGATTATGGACGCTAATTATTCTACCCACAAGGCCACGCCAAGGTGGCTTCGTTCTGTCGCCTCGCTTGCCGTGGCGGCATTGTTCTCATCGGCGGCCTGCGCGCAGGACATCCCCGCCAAGCCCGTCAATCTCCGTGCCGTGCAACAGGACGGCTACGTGACGCTGACCTGGGACCGACTGGCGAAGGATCAGGCCGACACGCTGCTGACCGAAGGCTTCGAGGGCAAGACCTTCCCCGAAGGCTGGAAGGTACAGACGACCAACACCTACGATCCGACCTACACCTGGTTTCGCTTCCCGACTCCCGAGATGGAAGAGACGGGCAACGAGGAGGACCTGAACCTGTGGAGACACACGGGCAAGGGCAGTGCGGTGGTCACCTGGGACCAGGTGGGCGAGCACGAGGACGGCACGCCTGCCGACCAGGACGAGTGGCTCATCCTGCCCGCCACCAAGGGAGCACAGTATCTCAACTTCTATACCGCCATCGACCCGAAGGTGCTCGAGTATGGCGAGTTTGAGGACTTCAAGGACCATTATTATGTCAAGGTGAGCCACGACGGCGGCAAGACCTGGAAGGCGCTCTGGGACGCTCGCTACGACAGCAACGGATCGGACGACTGGCAGCTCGTCTCGCTCTATCTCGGCGATGCCTCCGAGGGCGACGCCATCGTGGCCTTCCAGGCCCTGAGCGACCTGGACGACGAGGCCACGGGTCTCTACTTCACGTGGGCCATCGACGACGTGAGCCTCTATACGGAGGCCACGGGTGCAGCCGCTCCGTCGCAGCCGCGCGAGGGCAAGCCGCTGGCTTCGCTTCCCGCCTACCGTCCCTTCGCCATGACGGGCAAGAAGGTGGCCCGCCCCATGCGCTCCGCCTACAAGGTGACGGGCGCCACGTCCTACAACGTGCTGATCGACGGCCAGATGCTGGCCCAGCAGGTCAAGACGACCGCCTATACCGACACGACCGACAAGGCGTCGGGCGAATACACCTATGGCGTGCAGGCCGTCAACGGCGACGCCGTCTCGGAGCCCGTGGAGGTGAAGGTCAACTTCTCTGCTCCGCGCACCAATGCCCCGCGCAACGTGCAGGTGACTTCTGCCTACGATGAGGAAACGGGCAAGTACAAGGTCAACATGACTTGGGACGCTCCCGAGGGCGACCGCCAGCCGAGCCACTACGAGTGCTACGCCAACGGCGCGCTGTTTGCCGGATGGCTCGAACCAGATGAGCGCGCCACCGAGCAGACGGGCGTGAACCGCGGCGTGCAGTACTATGCCGTCAAGGCAGTCTATGAGAACCCCGACGGCGAGTCGGAGCTGGTGGGCACGCTGGTGGCCATCGGCACGCGCAACACCGTCTCCGACCTCCAGGCTTCCATCGACGAGGACAACGCCACGGCCCACCTCACCTGGCAGGCCCCGAAGGCTTCGGAATATACGGTGGAGAAGTATCTCGTCTTCCGTGGTGGCAAGCAGATTGCCGAGACCAAGGCCACGTCCTACGACGACACCAACATCCCCGAGGGCGACTACGAGTACAATGTCAAGACGGTCTATACCGACGGCATTGTCTCTCTCCCGATAGCCGTGGCCGTGAGCTATGGCGAGGAGATCGTCTATGGACTGCCCTTCAACGAAGACTTCAACAGCGGCCTGCTGCCCGCCGACTGGGCCGTGGAGCGCATCAACGAGTCGATGAAGACAGACTATCTCTGGCGCTTCGACAACTGGTTTGAGCTCCCCGTCGCCGGTGGTGGCTTCGAGGGCAACTTCGCTTCTATCTGCTCTTCTATCTCTCCGCTCGTCAATATGTTCTCCGCCCTGGAGACTCCCTGCCTCTACAGCAAGCTGCAGGCCGACGAGAAGGTCTTCATCGACTTTGACATCGATTACTGCACCGTCGATAAGGCTACGGGTCAGAAGTCGGAGGCCGGCCTGAAGTATTCCTACAACAAGCAGGCGTGGGCCGATGTCTGCGACGCTTTCGACGGCTACCACGTGGAGGATCTGGCCGCGGGCGAGACCTGCAAACCGCAGCACCTCTCATTTGACGTCACCAGCTGCTTCGCCGAGAATTCTCCGCTTTACTTCGCTTGGTTCTACAATGCGAAGAAGGCTCAGCACATCGCCATCGACAACGTGAAGATCTACATCGTCAACGGTTCGGGCATCCAGAGCACGGAGACGACCACGACCCAGGCCGACGCGCCCATCTATAGCCTCAGTGGCCAGCGCGTGGCGGGCGACCGCAGCAGCCTCCAGCCGGGTGTCTATGTCCAGAATGGCAAGAAGATCGTCGTGAAGTAAAACCACTGGCCCTCAGGGCCCAACTATAATGAATGCCGCCAACGAACGGACCCTCGGGTCTTTCGTTGGCGGCATTGTTTTTTTTACGCTTGCAGCCCGGGCGGCGTCAGCCCATGATATCCTGCTGCGCGCGGTCCATCTCGGCAGTCGCCACGGCGAAGCGCTGCTCCGATCCGCAGGCCTTGACAAGCATGGCGGTGATGCTTTCGCCACAGTCGGAATAGTCAAGCTTCTCGTCGTGGAGCAGCACGTTCATCGCGTCGAGGAGCAAGCGGTAGAGGGAAGCCTGGCGGAAGCTGGCGCCCTGTCCTCCCGCGAGCCTCAGTCCGCTGGCGTAGGCGCGCACCATCGCGCGCACGGTCAGTTCGATCGCCTGGTCGGTATCGATGCCCTCGCCCTCCTGCTGCTTTGCGCAGGCAGCGAGGTGGTCGGCCACGGAGAGACAAGCGCCTTCGAGCAGCGCGGAGAAGTTGCGCTTATACTCTGCCACCAGCGCCTCGTAGAAGGCCTCCGATCCACAGGCCGCGAGCAGCATCGACCTCATATCCATGCGCTGCTGATGCGCCTTGCGCACCATGCGCTCCATCTCCTCGTAGCCGGAATGGATGACCGCCAGGGGGAAGAAGACCGTTTCGAAGAAGGCGGGGGCTATCTGTTCGTAGTAGTCGAGCATCGCCCGCTTCACGTTTTGCGGCTGTCGGCGTTCCTGGACAGATCCCTGCCCACAGTCGATCACGCCCGAGGAAAAAGCGTCGAAGAAGGAGCGCACCAAGGCAGCTTGAAGTTTGTGTTTGTCTGTTTTCATATCTATTTGGAAATCTGCGAGTTAGTTATTATGAGATTCAAGCGGCCCTCCACCCCGGGCACAGGGGATATACACAAAAAAGAGAGTCAGTAAAAAACCAACTCTCTCTTTGTGCGCTCCAGGATGGGCTTGAACCAACGACCCCCTGATTAACAGTCAGGTGCTCTAACCAACTGAGCTACTGAAGCAGTAAGCAATCGTGCATTTCCTAATTGCGAGTGCAAAGGTACGATGAATATTTGAAACCGCCAAACTTTTCGGGCAGAAAATTTCCTTTTTCCCGATTTTTTTCATTTTTCCCTACCCAAGGCATCCAAATCTCCTTATTAAATTATACCTTTGCATCTAAAATCAGACATTCCCCTGACCAGCCACCTGCGCCAAGGCCCTCGCCGCCCTCGCTGGCATGGTCGTGGAATAAGCATACAAAATCACGAAGTCAACCCAAAAATAGAGAGAAATGACCAAAAAGATAATCGGCGTGTTGCTGGCCCTCTGTGCGCTAACGACGAGCTACGCCCAGGACAACGATCGTCACAACTTCGACGTGACGAAGAATCTGGAGGTGTTCAACACGGTCTATAAATACCTCGACATGATGTATGTCGATACGCTCAACGCCAACGAGGTGGTGCGCTACGGCCTGGGGGCCATGCTCAACTCCCTCGACCCCTACACGGTGTACTACCCCGCCGACGACACCAAGGAGCTCGACCTGATGCTGACGGGACGCTACGGCGGCATCGGAGCCATCATCCGCTACGACCTGGTGCGCAAGACGGTGGTCATCGACGAGCCGTATGAGGACACGCCGGCGGCCAAGGCGGGACTGCGCAAGGGCGACGTCATCGTGAGCATCGACGACTCCACGATGACGGGGAAGCCCGCGGCCTACGTCTCCAGCCACCTGCGCGGCGACGCGGGATCGACGTTCGAGATCAAGATCATGCGCCCCTCGACGGGCAAGACCTTCCGCAAGATCATCACCCGCGAGCAGATCCAGCAACCTGCCGTGGCCTACTACGGCGTGCAGCCGGGCGGCATCGGCTATCTCTGCCTCACCTCCTACACGGAGAACTGCGCCCGCGACGTGAGGCGCGCCGTGCTCGACATGAAGCACCAAGGCATGAAGAGCCTCGTCCTCGACCTGCGGGGCAACGGTGGCGGAAGCGTCCAGGAGGCCATCTCCATCGTCAACATGTTCGTGCCCAAGGGCGAGACCATCCTGACGATGAAGGGCAAGATCAAGCAGGCCAACCGTGAGTTTACGACCAAGGTGGAGCCGATCGACACCGTGATGCCCATCGTCGTCCTCGTCAACGACCAGACGGCCTCGGCCTCGGAGATCACCTGCGGCAGCCTCCAGGACCTCGACCGCGCCGTCGTCATGGGCACGCGCACCTTCGGCAAGGGACTGGTGCAATCGACCTTCGACCTGCCCTACAACGGCGTCATCAAGCTCACCACGAGCAAATACTACATCCCCAGCGGACGCTGCATCCAGGCCATCAACTACCGCCACGGGCGCGGAGGCTACACGGAGCATATCCCCGACTCGCTGACCCATACCTTCACCACGCGCCACGGACGCATCGTGCGCGACGGAGGCGGCATCAAGCCCGACATCGAGGTGCTGCCCGACTCGCTGCCCAACATCGCCTTCTACCTCGCCTCGACAGGACTCGACTCCACGGAGGCGATGCTCAACTGGGAGGTGAAATACCTCAAGGAGCACAAGACCATCGCGCCTGCAGCCACCTTCGAGCTCTCCGACGCCGACTACGAGGACTTCAAGGCGTTTGTCATCCAGAGCGGATTCAAATATGACCGCGAGAGCGAGAAGCAGCTCAAGAACCTGGTGAAGCTGGCGAAGTTTGAGGGCTACTACGACGACGCGCGCGCGGAGTTTGATGCGCTCGAACAGCGCCTCAACCACAACCTTGCCAAAGACCTCGACCACAACAAGGAGGTGATCAAGGCCATCCTCGCGGGCGACATCGTGGCGGCCTACTACTTCCAGCGGGGCAGCGTGGAGAACAAGCTGCTCCACGACAAGCAGTGGAAGGAGGCGGTCAAACTGCTCAACGACATGGATCGCTACCAGCGGACGCTCCAGCCTGCGCCCCAGGAGGAGACGGCCAAGACCGAGGGGCAGACCGCCAAGACGGAGGTGACGGCGGAGCCGTAGCCTGGCACAGCTTGTGAAGATCCATACGCTTTGCATCGCTATATATATGAAATATAAGACTTTACGTGGCCTTTGTCGCTGATGCGCTGTTGTGCGCTCCGAGATAGTCGAGCACATTCCATACAGAATCTGTTATGTTCGGATATTTATCGTGAACCTTATCATGAACTTTATCGTGAACTGTGTTCAAATCTTTCATTGTGGCAAGCCAAAAACGCACGACTTGGCGGTGGAACGTGCCGAGTCGTGCGTCTATTAGGTTGAGACGGAGTAGGAGATTTGTCTGGGCTGGCAGCCTACCGCTTCACGAGGTGGCCGATCACCTGCTGGCGGTTGCGGCCCGCGCCCCGGTAGCCGACGTGTATCCAGCAGGTCTTGCCCGCGGGCGAGGTCTCCCAGATGAGCTGGTCAAACGGGAGATTGTCCATCATCCAGGCGAACCATTCCCGGCCCGTCTTGGGGTTAGGGACGAAGATGTCGGCGGCGCAGCCCCGCGTGTGGTCCGAGGTTTTCACGCCACCGACGGCGGCATTGAGCTTTGGCGAGCGGTAGCCGCTGTTGATGACCGCCGAGAGCGGCGGCGTGTTGTCTATGCGCCGCGTGACGGCGACGAGGGAGGTGGTAAACTCCGTGAGGCGGAAGTGTTCTGATAAGATTATTGACATGTTCTTGATCATTTTTTGTTCTTGATGTTTTGTTTTGATTGACATTTTTTCCTGACTGCTTTCCGACTGCGAAGCCCAAAAGGGGAAGTGGGAAAGTGAAAACGTGATAACGTGATAATGTGATAACGTGATTTTGCTATACCGTCAGGCGGTAGGTTTTCTTATACACCCCCTTATCGATTCGCTGGACTATTCCTTGTTTTTCCCACCGGTAGAGCATGGTAAGCACCCTTCCTTTCTGCACATCAAAGCCTCTCACGTTGATAGTGGCGCCATAGGCTTCTTCGGCAGTAAACTGGCCGCCCAACTTCTGATAGATCGTATCATTGCAACCTTTCTTGGTGCGCGGAGCGTCGGACGGTGTATAGGTGCCCGCGCGAAACGCCTCCTCGATACGCTCTCGGAAGAAGTATATGGCGTTGTCGATCATGTAGTCGGCCAGCACGTCGAAGGTGGCAAGCATCTGCGGCGTCTGCTGGCGCTGCAGCAGCTTCTGCCATAGCGTTGGGTCGGCTTTCAGTTGTGTCTCAGCGCCTTGCAGCCCGTGGTGCTGGATGAGCAGCTCGGCCACACGACAGAGCATCAGACAGGCCGTCATGCGCATGGCCGTAGGGCAGGTGCGGAAGCGCTGGCGCGCCTTGGTCTTGTCGTCGTTCTCCAGCGTCTCGATGCGGATTCGTTCCAGCCAGTCGCGTCCCCGCTTCTCCAGCTTGGGCAGTTCCACGTCGCCTTTCATCAAGGGCAGCAGGTGGGCCACCTGCTGAATTTTCGCCTTGTGTTGCTCCGTCAGACGGTAGGGGCTCTCCGCGAGCGCCGAGAAGGTGTTGTCGGGCGTGCGGGCCACGGCCACACGGCTCTGAAAACCGTCGGTGTAGTTGGTGATGACGCGGTAGAGGGCGTCGGGCGTGCCACACATCACGACGTTCCACAGCAGTTTTTCAATGTGTACGTTGACGGCGTCCGCCGATTTGGCCTCGCGGTCGTAGGGTGTGCCGTCGTAGGCCTGGCGCAGCATCACGGAGAAGTCGCACATCGCCGTGCGCCACTTCTGCGCCACGGTATCGGCCTCGGGCGTAAAAGAAAAAGCGTGCTTGCCCTGGGTGTTGGCCAGTCGGTCGGCGAGGTTGGCCACGGTGTTGTTGAGGGTCAGGTAGCGCACGGGATATTTCGGGTCCTCGGGCTGCTCCTTCTTGTTCTTGGCCGCCCGCTTCCGCGCGCGCCATTCCTCCTCGGCCTCCAAGTAGCCTTTATCGACCATTTTTATCTCGGAGAGCCAAGCGGAGATGATCGGGTCGATACTGCCCTTGCCCGAGGCAAAATCTCCCGCGATATAGCTGATGAGGTTGAGCTGCGAGGGCGTGCCGTGGATATCGACGCGCACGCCCGTGGCGAGCATGCCGATGGCCGGCGTGATGGCGAAGATGGCGGGCATGGCGAGGTGCGGGCCCACGGCGTCGATGCTCTCCCTCACGCCCTGCGGCATTTTGGGCAGCGCGTCGTAGTAGTAGAGGTCGTCCTGGAGCAGCGCTTCCTCCTCCTCGGCCTCCTCCCGGGCCTCGGCCCTCATGTCCTGTTGCACGGCCGTCAGCACGTCTTTCAGGCGTTTCGGCATCTGCGTCTTCTTCTCGCCCAGGGCCGATCGGATGCAGGCCATTTTCTCCGCCTCGGGAAATCCGTCGTAGCAGGGGATGATGCGGTCCAGCAGCTGCGGGTCGGAGTCGCAGATGTTGCGGAGGTTGACGGCCAACTCGAAAGTGAGCGTGTTGCGGTTGGACCGTATCGGGTGCTCTCCTTCATTGTAGAAGGCCCACCATTTCTCGATGATGCGGTCGTAGGGAATGCCCTTGTAGCACAAAGGACCCTCCGCTTCGCTTGCTTCCTCGTCCGTCGTTTCGCCTTGGCTCTTGCTCGTCTTGGCCTCCTCCGTCTTAGTCTCGTCGTCGTTTTGTTCAGTCGTTTCAGAGGCCGTCTCAGAGGCCGTAAAAGTAGCCTCCTTGTTCGTGAAAGTAGCCTCCTTGCTCGTGAAAGTAGCCTCTGAGCCCGCGAACGATTCACACTCCGCGTTATCGAAAAGGTCCTCGTGTAGATAGAGCAAATCCTCCGACGTGGTGGCGAAGAAGACGCGGGTAATATCTTTTGCTCCAGCATCATACTCCACACCCAGCAGGTCGGAGGCCCAGCGCAGGTTGGCCTCCTGGTCCATCTCGGGATGGCGGCGGAAGACGACGTGGAGGCCGCCTCCGCGGGCGCTGCGCTCCAGCATGAGCAGGCCCAGTTCGTCCTTCTTCTCAATGGCCGTGGCGGCGACCAGATTCACCTCGTCGGCGCTCAGGTGGTCGATGTCCATACCGACCGACTTGCTCAGCCGCTTGGCGCCTTTGAGACAACCGTCCTCCGTGGGCAAGCAGGAGTAGTTGAACTGCACCAGCTTCCGCTTCGCTGCCGAGACGTCGGTCTCGGGCTGCGGATGGCGAATCGTTTCCACCCAGCGCTGCTGCGCCTGGCTGTCGCGATAGCGGCGATAAGCCTCCTCCGTCGCCACGGGCTCCATCATCTTGTGGCCCTGCTGATAAAAAATTACATGTACGCTCATGTCTGTTTCTTCCTCCTTTCTTTTACTTCGTTAGTTGATATTCGAGTAGGGCGTCGATAGCGTCCTGCGCCTCGTCCATGATGGCCTGGGCTATGACCACGTTCTCCGTGCGAAAAAACTTCAAGGTCAGTTGCACGGCGTCGTCCTGGGTCCTGCTGATGCGCCCGTGGGCGAGCTTGCGGATGAGCACGCTACGGCTCTTCACCTTGGGCCGCACGACGAAGTCAAACGTCCCGTCGCTCATCTGCTGGCCTACGCCCGCCTTGCGAAAACTCTCCACGGCCTGCGGCACGGGCGCGTCGGGCGCAAAAAGGAAATACTTGCGGTCGTCGTAGTAAGCCTGTCCGCCGATCTGTACATGCTGGCAATGGTCGCCATGGTTCTGATTGCTGTTGATGTTCTTATTATTCTTATTCATAATTGTTTGTTTTTTTTATCCTCAAATGGAGGGACTCTAAAGTTGTATCGTGTTGTTTCGATGCAGCCTGCTGAGTAGGGAAAACAACTAAAACAACTTTTACAACAAGTAACAACGCTTCGCGAGGACAAAACACGCTATGCGTGTATACAATCCTTCTGCAAGGTAAACAACTAAAACAACAGCTTCGCGAGGACAATATTGCAACCAGCTTTCCTGCAAGGGTAACTTGGTTGTAAAATATAGTACAGGTTGTATTTGTTGTCTTTTTTTACTTCCATAATTCCTTCATTTTCGGATGGTTCTTTTTGTGCGAGAAGAGACGTGGATTGTTGCGCGCTTTACCATGGAATATCCTCC